>Ga0247609_10000106_pt1 | contig 115536 bp, 104 predicted proteins | sample 172DNAGHGlowgp2_FD_193487 | JGI IMG/M metagenome (GOLD analysis project Ga0247609, IMG submission 193487) | Sheep rumen microbial communities from Palmerston North, Manawatu-Wanganui, New Zealand - 1728 DNA GHGlow gp2 | ecosystem: Host-associated > Mammals > Digestive system > Stomach > Rumen...
TGGCACCTCGATGTCGACTCATCGCATCCTGGGGCTGGAGCAGGTCCCAAGGGTATGGCTGTTCGCCATTTAAAGCGGTACGTGAGTTGGGTTAATAACGTCGTGAGACAGTTAGGTCCCTATCTACTGTGGGCGTTGGATATTTGAGCGAACTTGACCTTAGTACGAGAGGACCGGGTCGAACGAACCTCTGGTGTACCTGTTGTCGCGCCAGCGGCACCGCAGGGTAGCTATGTTCGGAACAGATAACCGCTGAAAGCATCTAAGCGGGAAGCTGGTCGCAAGATAAGATATCCCCATGAGTTCAGTTCTAGACTAGGACATTGATAGGATGGCGGTGTAAGCCCTGTGAGGGGTTTAGCTTACCATTACTAATCGAACCATTGACTTTTTATCTTATCGTTTGATTTTTATCAAACGAAATGCTTGAAGAGAGTGTTAAAAGATTCTTGACATCAAAGATTTTTGAATTATGATTGTTTCGCTGGATTTAATTCTGGTGATTATAGAGCGGACGTCACCCTCTGTTCCATTCCGAACCAGACAGGGAAAAGCCGTATCGCCGATGGTACTTTGGCTTAAGCCACGGAAGAGTAGGTCGTCGCCAGAATTAAATCCAGATCGCATAAAAACCGAAATTTAACCGCCCACGTGGCGGTTTTTTCATTGCTTTTTTATGTATCTTTTTATAGACTGAAATTGGTCGAATATATATGGAGATATAAAAATGCATGACGATATATACCTTTGGAATAACAGAATTATGACAGAAAAAGAAGTTGAGAAATATTTTGACAGAGAATTTCGCAAAGACAAAATTGATTCTATTAAAAAAGTACTAGCAATTATAATTCTTTCTTCTTTTGTTTTAAGTTTGTGTACTTATGCATACCTTTGTATCAAAAACAAAAATCAAAAAGATGAACAGTTAAAACCTGCCAAAACTGAAAAATATCAAACGCAAAATATAAAGAACGCGATAAACACTATTGCTTATAATGACGTATCGGTGCGGGGCAGATAATAAAAAATACAAAATTTTAACCGCCGATTTTGGCGGTTTTTTGTTGCAAAACACAAAATATATTTTATGATACCAGTAAAAGAGAGAAAAAGGATAAGTCATGGATAGAAAAAATAATAATTTAAGAGATATGGCGGAAGAAGTGGCTGCAATTGCGTTATTTTTGTGTTGTATGTGTGGTGCTGGTCTTGTATCACTTTTCAAAAATATGGGCAATGGCATCAAACAAAAGATTCAGATGGTAAATGGTTCAAATGAAAGATAAAAAAACGCCCGAAGGGGCGTTTTTTATTTTAATATTGCTTGTGATTCTGTACAAGGTTTTGTAATCTTTGTTCCAGTTGCGTCAAAGTAGCAGTTTGTTGTTGTAGTCTTGCTATTTCGTTTGTCGTATCGCCAGAATTTTCAAAATCATTAGTAAGAGAATCTATGCGAGATTGTGTCACAGATATTTCTGCTGTCTTTTCTGCTATTTCACTTTCGATTTTGTGTTTTTCTGCCATGTATTTTTTATTTTCAGAATCTGTATGTGGTACTTTTTTGTTTTCTGCACAATGATTTGTCCCAAGTACGTAATCAATTATACAATCACGATATTGTCTTTTTTTGAAATCTTCAATATTCTGTGAAGCGACAATATGTATACAGTTGCGTAAATACGACAGCATTTGGTATGTATCACAAGGAATCGGTTTAGAACCTGATGATTGTTGTGGGGTATTTTTTATCGCGATAAAAGTTTTTGTAAAACATTTGTTTGCTGCAAAATTTTCATCGTATTTTACCGCAAGTGTCAAAAATTTTGATAAATACATTTGTACCTTTTGCAATACATTAAAAGCCTTTGATTCAGAATCGATTTCTGAGGTAGTGAAAAAATATAAAGAATTTTTCCCATTAAATTCAAAAGGAGATTTGGTTCCAAAACGTTTTGGATTATAAGACATTTCTTTCCATATCGCATTGCATATAATATCAACCGACAATTTACCAATTTTGAACATAACTGGCTGCATAGCAAAATAGGTATTATTTAATTCATGTGGTGACCATTCGCCAAAGTATTTTCGTGAAGTATTATATTTGATTATATTTTTAACACGCTGTTTTGTATCTATCATCGCCAAAGCCTTTACACGGTTAAAGGAATGGTAATACATATTGCAAAATTGTCAATAAAATAAGTAAGTTTTCACAAGTCTAAGAAATATTTAGCTGCTTGCCCAATTACAAAGGCAATTACAGACACACCAAGGCATATCATCAGCATTTCGTAAAAGTGCCGACTAAATTGATATTTTGTATAAAATATTCGGTTAAAAAAGTAAATTATAAGTATAACAATAGCAAAGACTGATAAAAGCGCGGCAATACGGTTCAAGAATACAAAAAATGGCAGCACAAGCAGTACACAAGTTGCCATATATGCTGATGCTGTATAAAACGCGGCACAAAGTGCGTGTTGTTGATTTGTAGACTTTACAGCCAGATAATTTGCCGCGCCCATAGATAAACTGGCTGTGATAGATGAAATTATACAAGATAATATAATAACATCTCTGTCTGTGAATGCCAGCCCAAGTCCTGCGATAAGCCCGGTCAAGGACACAATCGCGTCGTGCATCCCCAGTATTATTGAACCGCGATAATCAAAGTCTTTTTTCATAAAAGTATTTAATATCAAATTTTTGAAATAAATACTGTAAGCATTATTTCATATCGTCAGACAATCTGAAAGCATTTGATGACAGATATATATTGTCCAAGCATTCTGATATAACGTGTATGTTTGAATATTGTTTCGGTACATGGCGCAGAAAGTTATATTCTGAATCTGTAATAAAATGATTCGATTTTATTCTGAATGCACTTGGAACAATTTCAATTTTTTCATATTCAAATCTTTTTTTTGTGCCGTTATGTTCAAAAAAGACAAAATCAAAAAATTTATCGGGATAAAGTGTATTCAGTTGTGATACTGCCCATTGAATGTCTTCGTCTGGAACAGTTTTTTCTGGTAAGACAACTTGGTCCCATATATTTGCTATCCATACAATCAGTATTTTTTGAGATTTATCTATCGCCTTGTATAAATTTTCTTTTCTGCGCTGGTTTTTTTCTATAAATTGTGATACATTTTTGAAATCTTCTGGGCTTGCCCAGTCTTTGAAATTATTGCATATCGCTTGTATTTTCTGACGAAACTGTGAATCATCGGGTATGTCTTTGAACCAGTTGGCAGGTTCCGTACCACCTGTCCAATCAAAAGGTGAAGAAAAACGGAGTAAATTAAAAGAATCGAGCAGTGTTGTTCCGTGACAGGTTGCACCAAGGCAGAACACCAAATCGTATTCCCTGAAACGACCAGGAATAAGCATAGTGTTATTGTTATGTGTCATCCATTCTGATTTCAGATTCGAATAATTCTGTTTTTGTTCCAAAAGGGATATTTGGTTTTCGCATTTTTTATCGCGATTTACAGATTTTGGCATAATTTTATTACGAACACGTCTGCGTAATCTTGGAAACAAAATGAATCTAGCAACAAGATTTGCCAAAAAATGTCTCATGTTTTTATCCTTTTTTCTTGTATAAATAAAAACCACCAGAAAATCAGGCGGTTGGAGTTTCACTAACAATGTACAGATATTGTCGTGCTTATTCATTATATTCACACACTCCAACCCACGGTCGGTTGGAGATATTTTTAGTCATCGCTGACTTCTGTACCAGTAGGTAGTGAATCCCAACGACAGAACACCTATCGCAATAAGAAATTTAACCATAACATTTAATCAAAATCAACTGATTATGAAAGATAAGTAATAAATTGTTGTTTTTTGTTGACAATATAATTTTTTGTATTATAATAATTTCGTAAAACAAACAAAACATATCTCAATCGGGCGGTTTTCTCTTGAATGTTGGAAAATATGTTCTATGATAAACCGGCGAGAGAGAGCAAACGAAAAGGCTAAAACATGAAAAAATTTGTTCTTTTTTCTTTGGTTGCATCTCTGTTTTCAACAGTTGCAGTAGCAGATATGTATCGTGAATCAATTGACACTTGCGATGAAATGGAAATGCGTGCAGCATTGGATCGTGCAACACGTGACAATCGCGCAGTTATCACAATTGTCGAATGCGATAACGGTATTGTTCGTACAACTACTAAACCAAGACCAGTTGTTGCACAACCTGCGCCAATGGTGGTAAGACCTGCTTGTGATAACTGTGGTTGCATTGATTGTGGTGTCCAAGAAGAAGTTGTAAGACGCGAATATTTCGTTCGTGAAACTGTGCAACAGTATAAACCTGTTGTTCAATATGTACCAGCTGGCACATATACACGCGTTAAACCAACTTGCACAAGTGGTTGCTAAGGATAAACAGGGGGATAAAATGGTCCCGTCTGGAGAATATTTTGATAGCGAAAGCGGTACAGGTAGAACACCAGGCTGTACCGCTTTTGTCGTTGCAACAGCGCTTATGGTGTTTGTGATATTGTTGGCTGATCGTGTAAAAGAACAAAAATCACAAATAAAAAGAATGCCTCGCCAAGAAATGCGCGACGATGTTGATACTGCAAAAATGCGTAATTTAATGAACACGCATCAAATACAAATCTTTCAAGATACTACAAAATCTAAATAATTTTTTATGTTTGATTATATTTGAATTTGTGAAATAATTCATAGTGCTATGATTATGTCGTTGCCTTTTTATATTTCAAATTTTTTATCTTGCTTTGTCAGTGGCAAGGCGCGGCGTCACAGGCTTCGCGGTCGTGTAAATTGTTTTTTATATCGGCCGTTTATTGCACATATCATAAGAAAAAACTTTGGGGTAAAGGTTAAAAGTGTAAAGTTTGTTCGACAGCAAACAATGGGGCGCTTTGTGTGTGTTGTGAATGATGAATACTTTGTTAAAGTATTCAGAAATATATCGCGAACAAAATTGCACGATTTTGAATTCTTGGTAAATTATATTTCCCGGTTTATGAATGTTTTTATACCACGCATATATATTCCAAAGAATAATCATATGTATATAACAAAAAAAGCATCGGGTTTCAGCATATACGATTTCGACAAAGAATTTGTAATTAAACATGAAAAGAAGATATTAAATCAAGTTGATGATATAATATCAAAGCTGCAATCAGTTGATGTAAAAAAACTACCGAATGTGGAACGTTTTTGTGTTGCGCTGGAATCTACTACTAAAAATGCGATTACAGAACCGATAACTGATGAAAGTGTACTTGGTCACTTTGATTTGAATGTCCGAAATTTCTTGTTTGACAAAGATATGAATATCTGTGGATTGATTGATTTTGATAGCCTTCGCATAACAAATGACAAAACGCGTGATAAAGAAATTTTTATGAAATATTGGAATCGATACAAAGAAAATGTATAAAATAACCCCGCTGAATAAACAGCGGGGTTTTCAACGCCCCGACCACGGTAGTGGGGCATTGATGGTCTGCCAACTCAGGTCACCGTCGATAGTAATCTTTGGGCCTGCCGTGTGGAAGACAATATGATTATGTATTATTTTTATTGATTTTCCAACAGGTACGTTTTCTTAAATCGTCAGAATTTATACCCAATGGACATTCCAAAGAAATTAAACCCTTCATTAGCAGCAGTAAAATTCCCATTTGAAAAATGTATTGTTGCAATTTCAATGTTCCAGTTATCATCAAGACTTTTTCCGATAAAGAATTTTTCTTTGAATACCAACCTGCTTTCGACCCACCTGTCCATTCTGTCGCGCATAAAAGGTCCGATACCAATACCCATATACCAACCATGATATTGCAAAAGCGCAGTGTCTATTGAAATACCGACACCAAAGAAATTTAGTCCATCGCTAGATTTATAAGCGAAATTATTACCAACATTCAAGTTTAACCGTGAATCAAGGCGGAAAAACTTTATCGGCTGGCTGTATTGGAACATAACAAAGGTCTGGGGCGCAAAATCCCAGAGTCCTGGCTGAATCAGTTTTAACAGTGAACCGGACCCAGTGCTTTGCGCAGCATAAAGTGTAATGGAATTATCGTGTTCGCCAAAAAGCACATTGCTGTCCGCCACCGCCGGCAGACAAAAAGCAGCAATTGCTATAACAGAAATTAGTCTTTTCATACCTTATCCTTTGCCCAAATTATAGTACATGTATTTTATCTGTCTAACAGATTGTATGCCCAAATGCTTATTTTTATTGTTTACAGACCGCATCAAAAATGTTATAATTTATACACGTGAAGGATGTTTTGTGTCGCAACCCCCGGATTTCGGGTGTTTGTGTATATAATAAACAACAGGAGATTTTTATGACATTTCGTATAAATGCAAATTCAGCCAAAAATGCCGTTGGAACAGTGTTCCTTTTGGCGGCTGCGTTTTTTGTTTGTTCGACATTGGTTTCTATGCGTTCTGTGTTTGCAGACCCGATTGTAGATACAAAAACAACTGTTCAGAAGACCGCTCGTCAAAGCCCGCGTAGTGCGACAAAAAGTCGCGCAACTGTTGCGCGCACAACGGTTTCGCGGACAACATCTCAACCCGCATCCAGGACGGCTTCTTCTCGCACTACAACCACGGGACGAAGTGTTGCACAACGCTCTATCGCGCCAAGTCGTTCGGTAAACACCGCAACACGAACAGTGACATCAAGAAATACTGCAACTGCAAATCGAACAACATCAAGTCGTGTGGTTCGTGCGCGTACTGCGACGACGCCTTCGCGTGTCAGTGCGAACGGAAATGTAATGTCCGCAACGCGTGCAACAACAGCAAATACCTATTCCTATTTGGCGAGCAAGTTGTACACAGGTTCATATTCTAACATTGTCGATTCAACAACAGGTTTAATCTCTGCTGATGCGTATTCGAATTGTTTGGATGCTTACTATACATGTATGGACGAAATCTGCACTGCGCGCAGTGATACCAAGGGACGTTGTGCATGCGCTGGACGTGCTACCAATTTCCTAGAAGCCGAAGAACAACTAGAAGCAGCAAACGAAGAATTGATTAAATTGTCTGGTCAATTGTCTCTTCTGATTGCGACCAAGGGCAAGGGCAAAGATTTATCCTATGCGTTTTCTTTGACGGATGCTGAAAAGGTTATGAACTGCGTATCGTACAAAGAAGCTGCAGATAAACAAGAATGGTGTGATGAACACCCAACCTTTGATGCCAACGGTAATCTTGCAACTTGTGGTATGCCAAGTTATTGTAAAGAATCTGGCAACAGTTTTGGCTTTGATATAAGTAATATCGACGGTTCTTCATCTGATATTTTGGCCCAGTTAAAATCTTGGGCTGATGCGAAAGATTTGGCAAAACAATATTCAGAAGATAACACCAGTATTTTGTCATATAGAACAAATTATCTGACGAATGTGTTGAATAATAATTTGGGTCTGACCAGCACAACAACCGAAGAAACAGCATCGCTTGATACATTGGCTAACAAATGGGGATATAAATTGTTTGAATATGCGCATAATAATGTTTGTGGACGCGTGCTTGATTCTTGCTTTAACGGTATATACGAAGGATGCGGAACACCGCCATCTGTAAAAGATTCAGATGATAAAACACACAATAAATGTGCAAATGGTGCAACATCGAATTGTCCGTTTAATTACAACAGTTATATTTCTGTTGTCACCAGTGGTGACAAAGAAGGCGATGTTGTATTGAACGAACGCGGTGCTAATAATTCAACAACAACTGCAACTGCATCTTGTTTTGGCTATACAACAACATCTACCACATCAACAGGAACCCGTACAGTGTCGACATCGTCGTCTGACCCGTATTATTCTTTGCGTGGGCCGGTTGCAGATGCGCGTCGTTCCATTATGCAGAAATATTTGTTGGACGCGAATTCTGCATGCGATGTTTATGGAAATGCTTTGAAACAGACCGCACAAAATATCAACTATCAAAAAATTGCGGCAGAACAAGCATTGCAACAAAAACGTCTTGAATTCAAACAAGAAGCAGAAAATACCGCACTGGCAGAGGCGTCCGCGGCAATCGATAATTTCAACGAATGTATAAGTGAAATTTGGGACTGCTATGAACAATATGAAAGCGAAGAAAAGTGGACTACCGCCCGCGTTCGTGCATATTGTAGCCAGGTTTCCCAAGTTCCACATTGCTATGAAACAATGATTTGTTCACCGTTGAAAACTCAGTTGACGGCAGTTATCGATTATCCAGATTCAACCAGTTGTAAAAACAGCAATGATTTCACAGAAAACACATGTCGTAATGTCGTGACAATAAGTGAAATTTTGTATGGCACAGGTACTGCGGCTGCGAACGAAGTGACAACATCTTCGACAAATTCTGCGGCCATACGTGAATATTGCTTGAACGCGGCGCTTGATTGTTCTGACACAAATCAATATTGCTTGCGTAATTGGCGCAAGTCTGTGGATAAAACATACAACATTTATTACTATGACGGTTTGACTGGTAATAAGTACGACAGCAGTGCTTTGGCTCCGTACAACCTAGATGTATCGCCAAGTTCATATTCTACGGCTGACTTGCCAGTTAATCAAATTACAACAGATAAACCAGAACAAGAAAATTACAGATTTATCGGTTGGTGCCCAGAAGCAAATTATAGCTTTGCAACCAAAACATGCGAAGGTTATACTCCAACAAATTACATCAGATTGGGGGCCAGTGCGGCTGGGGATAAAAACTTCTATGCGACATGGGAATCATTAAACCCAGATACCCCAGAAGATGAAGACGAAGATGAAGATATAGATGGCTAATAAAAATCTCCCAATCGGGAGATTTTTTGTGAGCAAAGCGGCAAACTTCCACTTTACACAAATTCTTTTTTATGATAAAATTACCGATAAGAGAGATGAAATCACTATCGCGTATTTTAACAGTATGCCTTTGTTGTGTGCCTGTATATGGCGCGACTGCTACGCCTGTGGCAACAACGGCAGGAAATAATTTAACTGCGTATAACCCAAGCAATGCTTATAATAATCAATGGGCAACGGTGTCTAATGCCCGTTATGACGGCAACACGACGGCCAAGGTTGATTTTGGAAATTGCAACGCTGTTATTTTGCGCTGTGCCCAGCCAAAATGTGGCAACGGTGGTTGTGTTGATGAATCTGTGGCATCGGCTATTGTTGCGGGCTGTGTCCGTTCTAACAATCAGTGCAAGCAATACGGCGATGATTTAATAGAATATATGACTGCGCAATTGGTGGCGAATTCTAATGCCAAGATAAATCAGCAAAACATGGCATTGGAACAGGCAAGATTACAAGCAGAGGCGAACGCTGCTGCGGCATCTGCGCAATCTGAACAGATTTCACAAATGCAAAATCAAATGGCACAGATGCAGCAGCAGATGTACCAGCAACAACAAGAATCTGCACAACAATTACAGGAAGCGTTGGCGCAACAGGCGGCGCAAAGTCAGGCTGCGATAGAAAGTATGAAAGCGGCGGCAACTGATGCGGCAAAGCAAACCGAAGCGGGTATCAGCGCATACCAGCAAGATGCGATAAATCGCGGGATAAGCGAAGATGTCCTTGCGCGGCAACAAATTACCGGTCAGATTCAAACAGAAATCGAAGATGCAGATACTTCGTTGATTGCGATGAAAAAGGCGATGCAGAATGCTTTTGATTATGCGGGCTGTGATGCGCGTGGAAATAATTGCAATGCGCCGCGTCGTATAAAAAAGTGGCGTGAATTGGCAACGGGCTTTTTAACCCCATACGATAATACGATTGACAAGATTTATGACGCACTTGTCACCGCACAGACGGTCGGCGTAGATTTAACAGATATTTATATGATGCTGAATAATTCTTGTAATTCTTGGGGTCAATATATGTGTCAGCCTGGAACTGTTTTGTATGCCGGCAAAAATGGCACGCCTGTATCTTGCCCAGAATCTAACGATAAAACATCACTTGCTTCTATTGGTAAATGTTTATCAGAAGCGGAAAAAAACGGGATGAGTGAGAGCGACTGTTATAAACGTGAATGTTATCCTTGTACTTTATTAAAAGTTTTAACTGACAAGGCAGAAGTATACGAAGGTTGGATAAATACAACAATTACAGATGATAGCAACAGAACGGTAGTAGCCTGTGCATCTAGCGCATTGGATAGTGCTAAACTTTTTACGCGCCGCACAAAAAATAAAAACGGCGCAGGATTGGTTGATATTGATTTGTTGGACAGGTGGCTTAATCAGACAGAACCAACCAAAAAATTAAAGGATGTAGAACCACAAGAATATTGTTCTGTCACTGATGAAACGTTTTTAGAATCAAAGGTGCTAAGTCGGTCTGTTAATACAGAAGATAAAAACCAAAATTTTGTATTTTGTGTGGATAAAGCCGGGGGAAATAAATATGATTCAGACTGTCCTTTTATTGCCCCATTATATGCTATTTGCGATACACATCCGTTTAATGCTGGCATAACTGCTGCTAATTGGATAGAAAAAACATCTGCAACAGAAATCGCAGAAGATAAAGAAAAAATGAACCATATAATTGGTCTTAAAATCACGGTAATTTCGCAGCAGATGTACAAACAATACGAATATCTGAATGCCACATTGCGCAGATTAAAGACCCAATTGCAAAAGGCTGTATTGACTGCGAATTTGGAAGCGGCAGGCGCCAAAAGCGAAGATGGTGGTTCATCAGGGTTGCTTGGTGGTGGTAAAGATTCTGCGTATAAAAATTGTTCTGGCAAAGATATACAAGAGGCGATTTATTGCTTACGCGAAAATTACAGTGCCTTGGAAAGTCAAGTGAGCAAGAAAAAATGTAATTCTGCTATCAAAGAGCAAATGGCCAAAGATTTGACGATTTTGGACGGCAAGATTCCTAATAATAGCAATTACAACAAAATTTCTGAAAACTGTAAAAAGAAAGACAAGATTACCAAATGTGACGAATGTCTTGAAGAATATAGCAACGGCTTGAATACTCTTGATGATGTGCGTCTTGATAGGGAAGCCAGACGTCAAGGCAGATACAGAGATTGATTTTTAGATATTTGTATAAAATTTTCTACAAAAACCTTGACTTTTAGTATTTTTTATATACAATTTGTATAAAATTTTGTGCAAAACGAAATTTTGACGCAAATAACAATAAACAAAAAGAGAAAGAATATGTCAACATTTGCTATCTTTCAAACTGGGGGTAAACAGTATCGCGTGACTGAGGGCGATATTGTAAAGGTTGAAAAACTGAATGCCACTGGTTCGGTCGAATTTGACCAGGTTTTAATGCTTGGTGACAAAGTTGGAACTCCGTTTATTGACGGGGCCAAGGTTGTTGCCGAAGTAATCGAACAAAAACGTGATGACAAGGTTTTGGTGTTCAAGAAAAAACGTCGTCAAAACTATCGCAGAACTGCCGGGCATCGTCAGTACATCACTGTTTTGAAAATTAAATCAATCAAGGCCTAAGACAGACCCAAAAGCGAAGGAGTTTAATTATGGCACATAAGAAAGCAGGTTCCGCATCAACAAACGGACGCGATTCAGCCGGACGCAGATTGGGCGTTAAGAAAAGTGGTGGCTCTCACGTTATTCCGGGTAATATCATTATTCGTCAACGTGGAACAGCCGTTCACCCAGGCTTGAATGTTGGTATGGGCAAAGATCATACTTTGTTCGCCAAAATCGCGGGTATTGTCACATTCAAACGTGGCAACGGCGACAGAAAGACTGTGTCTGTTGTCCCGGACAGCGAATCTAAATAAAAAAACTATACACGCCCCGTTCGGGGCGTTTTTTATTTCCCTACTTTTGTAGGCAATTAAAAAATAAAAAACTGTTTCATTTTTTGCTTGATTGATTTTTCATATTTGTTCTATGATTTGGCTAAGGAAGGAAAGGAATATGCAACGTTTCTTGTTCTTGGCGCTCTGCGCAATGTATATAGAAGCCGCAAATTCGGCGTATTTGCCCGTTGTTGATGTATCGCGTGGCGGGGTGTCTGCGCGTGCTGCATTCGGCGAAGAAATTGTGCCAGTGTCGACGCCAAAGAACGAAAACGTTGCAAATGTTTCACAAAATACCGAAAAAAAGTTGGTTGCGCGAACCGCAAAAAAATCTGTTGCATCTGCAACAACAACTGGTGATGTTTTGCGTCCAAATCGTCCGCGTTCTGATTTGTGGGCGCGCAGTGGCGAAGCACCATTGCGTATGCCGCGTATGGATGAAATCGCTGTTATTGATTCCGATACAATTTTACCAGAAGAAAGTATTGATTCATCGTCCAAACCTGCTTTGGTTTCGCGTGATGAAGCATTGAATGAATTGAAACAATTGCGTGAAGAAATCGCAAGATTGTCACAATTACAGCAAGAATCTATGGCGCGCGCGCGTCCTGTCACTGTGCGGACGCCGATTGCGGGCGAAACACCTGTCAAGCCAGCCAAGTTGGAAAGAAATTCAAATGCACCACATCGCGAATTGGTGCCTGTTGAAACAGAAAAACAATTGGTTCGTCAAAATTTATTACAAGAAATCAAAGAACCAACATTGTCTGCGGTGACTGATATGTCAAAAATGTCGCCAAACGAATTGAAAAAGGCATTCAAGAAAACTTATCTTTCGGAAAACAAGCATTTATCAACATACGAAGTTGCTGCGGCAAATCGCTATGATACGGCTAGTGATATGAGTGTTGACATAGAAGGTTTCAACGCAGCTCGCGATTTGTCTGAAATGGATGCGGGTGTAAGACCGATGGAAATAAAAATATCTTTCTTTGACGGCGATGCAGGACTGTCACGCGATAATTATAATTTGCTTAGTGAAACCGCATCTATCGTTGTGAATAACCCAAAGCGTGCGGTTCAAATTGCTATACCAGAATCGGTCACGCACAACAAAGATTCGCGAAAATTGGCTGCGCGTCGTCTGGCTATTGTAGAACAAGTTTTGCGCGATACAGGAATCGCAGAACAAAGAATTGTTCCTGTACTTTCACAACGCGATGATGATGTCTTTGTGTTGCGTATAATTTCTGGTGAAACTTTTGAATCTTTGACCCAACAAAAACGTAATATGTCCGGGTCTGTTGCCAAGAAAACTTATAAAAATATGTCGTGGTAAAATTTTTTAATCAAATCTTAGATTTCATATATCCACCGCTTTGTCCAATTTGTGGAAACATGGTTGAATCGCATGGTGCATTATGCGCAAAATGTTGGGCAGGCTTTAATTGGATATCAAACCCAAAATGTGTAAAGTGCGGCTATCCGTTTCCAGCAAATCTGGACCTTGGTCCAACGCCAATGTGTCCGCACTGTGCCGCAGGCGAATGTGAATTAGATTTTATAAGGTCTGCATGTGTTTATGACGATTTTTCAAAAAATGTGATGTTGCCTTTTAAGCATGCTTCTAATTTGAAATACCAAAAATTGATGTCGCGTGCGATGATAAATTCTTTGCGTGATTTGAATCTGGATATAGATGTTGTTATACCTGTACCACTTGCCAATCAACGCTTGTTCAAACGCGGATATAATCAGTCAACTTTATTGGCGCGTCCAATTGCGAAATATTTTAATGCGGGCTTGGATGTTGATTCTTTGTCACGAAAATATAAGCCCGACATGGGACATAAAACATCTAAACAAAGGCGTGAAAATGTTCGCGGTGTTTTTCGTGTTAAAAACAAAGATAAATTGCATGGCAAAAAGATATTATTGGTTGATGATGTTATGACAAGTGGTGCCACATTTTACGAACTAAATCGTGTCTTGCGGCGCGCTGGTGTTTCAAAGGTTTATGCGGTTTCATTTTGTCGTGTTGTACATGCGATTTAATGTCGCACACTGCACAAAGATTGCTGTAAAAAGTTTGCTGTTTCCAGTTCTGATTTGTTCATCGTTTGGGCTGTTTCTTGCAAGTCGGCTTTTTCTTTGCACACATTCAATATATCCAGCATATCTTTTTGTTCCGGGCTAAGCGGACGTGAATTTGTTTCGTCCCATCTTACTGCTAACACATTTTTATAGTTTACAAAAATACTGTAATAATTATTCGCCCAACCATCAATAACAGATAAAATTTCCCTACCGTTTTTGTTAAACACAGAATATTTATCGCCAGTATTCATTCGTGTATGAACCAGTATGTTATTGTGAATAATTTCTTTGATAAGCATTTTTATAACTTTGTTCATCTTTTTGCCCTATTTGTTATACGAAAATAATATGCTTTTTAAGTGTGCTTTTCACTAGGAATCTTTATGTTGGGCAATTACTTGATTTTGCGTTTTTTATCGTGTAAAATTCAGCGGTTATAATTACAAAGGCACACACAATGAATATTGAACTTGGTAAAAATATAGATACGCGTGAATTAGAAACCAAAATTCAAAAATTTTGGGATGAAAATCATTTCTGGGACAATGATGTGGAAAGTGATAAGAAATCTTTCTGTGTTATGATGCCTCCACCAAATGTGACGGGTAATTTGCACATGGGGCATGCGCTGGATAATGTTTTGACTGATATAGTGTGCCGGTACAAGCGTATGAATGGTTTTGATGTGTTGTGGCAGCCGGGAACAGACCACGCGTCTATTGCAACCCAGTTGTTGGTTGAACGCGATTTGTCAAAGCGCGGAATAAACCCACGCAGCCTTTCGTTAGATGAAAAACTGGACTGTGCCTGGAAATGGAAGGCGGAAAAGGGCGGACAAATAATGACTCAATTACACACATTGGGCGTGACCCCTGTGTGGAAACGTGAAAGATTTACTATGGACGAAGGGCTTTCGCGTGCAGTGACAAAATTATTTGTAAAAATGTACAAGGAAGGTTTGATTTATCGTGAAAAACGCCTTGTCAATTGGTGCCCAAAGCAACAGACATCTGTTTCTGATTTGGAAATTGAAACACGCGAAAACAAAGGAAAATTTTATTATTTCAATTATCCACTTGTTGATGGTGGTTTTGTTGAAATTGCAACAACGCGCCCAGAAACTTTGTTTGGTGACCAAGCAATTGCTATTCATCCCGATAATGAAAAGTTAAAACATCTTATTGGAAAGCGTGCAATTATTCCGTTGACCGATATAGAAATTCCAATTATTGCAGACGAACACGCTGACCCAGAAAAAGGGACAGGTGCGGTGAAAATTACGCCTGCACACGATTTTGACGATTACGAAGTTGGACTTCGTCATAATTTGAAACCGCTTTGTATTTTAACCCCAGATGCGCGGTTGAATAATGAAAGTGTTATACCAGAAAAATATCGTGGTATGGAAAGATATGCTGCACGCGAAGCGATTGTCGCAGATATTGTCGCGGCTGGGTTAATGGTGAAAATAGAAGACAAGGTTATTCCAACACCATATTCACAACGTGGCGGTGTTCCTGTTGAACCTATGTTGACCACACAATGGTTTGTTGATGCTTCAACTCTGGCAGAACCTGCTATAAAAGCAGTAGAAGCAGGTCGCGTAAAATTCTTACCAGATCATCGGTATAATTTGTTTATGGCATGGATGCGTGAAATTCGTCCATGGACTATATCTCGCCAGTTATGGTGGGGACATCATATTCCTGCCTGGTATGACGAAAATGGAAATGTCTATGTCGCAGAAAGCGAAGAAGAAGCAGTTAAACAATCTGGTGGTAAAAAATTAACACGTGACCCAGATGTGTTGGATACTTGGTTTTCATCGGGGCTTTGGCCGTTTTCAACGCTAGGCTGGCCGGACAGTACACTTGAATTGAAAAAATATTACCCAACAGATTTATTGTATACTGCCGCAGATATAATCTTTTTCTGGGTTGCGCGTATGATAATGATGGGTATGTATGTTATGGGTGATGTCCCATTCAAGACTGTGAATTTCCATGGATTGGTTTTGGATGCCAAGGGGCAAAAAATGTCCAAGACCAAGGGGAATGGTGTTGACCCATTGACGGCGGTTGATAAATTTGGAAGTGACGCATTGCGTTATTGGATTGCAACTGCGCCAATTGGAACATCGCTTCGATACAGTGATGATGAGGTTAAACGTGGTTCAAAATTACTGACTAAACTTTGGAATGTGGCGAAGTTTGTTTTGATGAATTTAACAGACTTTGAACCAAAAGAAGCGAAAGAAATTCCAGTAAGTGAACGATTTATCGAAGACAGATGGGTGCTTGCTGAATTGAACAAGGCGATTGCAGAAACGCGTCGCAATTTGGACAAGTATGATAATTTTAATGCACGTTCGTCCATAGATACATTCTTTTGGGAAATATTCTGTGACCAGTACATTGAATTTATCAAGGATAGATTCTGGAGCCCGGAAAAATATAGCGCGGAATCAAAATTGTCTGCGCAGTGGACGCTTTATACAGTATTGCGTAGTATAATTGGGCTTTATGCACCATTTATTCCATTTATTACCGAAGAATTATGGCAAAAGATTTATAAAGATTGTGAAGGTGGAGAAACACTTCATTTGACACAATATCCAACGATTTGCGACGAATATAACACTGATGTTGAACAAATGAATATTGCGCTGGAAATATTAAAACGCGTTCGTGGTTTGCGTACAGAAAGAAAGATTGGTAATGGTGCAAAACTGGAAACACTTACGATACCAGAAGATACGCCAGAAATATTACACGGCTTGATTAAATCTGCGGCGCGTGCTGAAAAAATAGTTCTGGGAAAAGATACCGATTTTGTTGTCGCACAAAATAATGGATAATAATCATATTTCAAAATAAAGGAAGTGTGATGACAGAAAAATTGGTCGAAGAACATATTTTAACCGCGCATCAGTGCGACAGATATGGTTTTATGCGCCCGATAACATTGATGAACGAATTACAAGGTATGGCGGGGCGTCACGCAGATATGTTGGGCTTTGGTCGTGATGTGTGTTTGTCTAAAAATATTGCTTGGGTTGTCACGCATATGTTCGTGGATATTATTGATATGCCACGCGCTGATGAGGTTTTGATTTATTCTACTTGGCCAACAGTTCCGGGCGCATTGCGTTCTGAACGTGATTTTGAAGTCAGAGATAAATCGGGCAAACTAAGAATTCGCGCAATAAGTCAATGGGTGCTTATTGATTTGAACACTCGTCGCCCGGTAAGAATAAGTGAAACTTTTCCAGATTGGAACGGAATTGATGAACATGTATGGCAAAGGACTTTTGACAAAGCGTCTGATTTCACACCGACCAAAACACATACAATGGCATGCAGATATGATGATATAGATGTGAATCAGCATATAAATAATGCTGTTTATACTGTGTGGGCAACAGAAAGTGTAGGTTTTGATTATCGTGATGCACATAAATTGCGTGGCATAGATATATACTTTGAACACGAAATAAACCCAAATACACCGAATGTTCGCATAGATGTTGCATTTGATGATGATAACACATCGCGCCACAAAATAATGACAGACGATAACGAGCATGCAAAAATAGTCTGCCACTGGATAAAAAGATAAAGTATAAAAAAAACCGGCGATTGCCGGTTGTTTTTTAATTCACTGCGGATACGGCAAGACGTTTGCGTCCACATGCGCGGCGACGGTTCAAAACATCGCGTCCGCTTTTTGTTGCCATCTTTTCACGAAAACCATGTGTTTTAACACGACGGGTTTTTGATGGTTGATATGTTCTTTTTGTTGCCATTGTTAAATCCTTTTGATTGACATCTATTTAACCATACGTTTTTGAAAAACGCAACTATTTTATTTACTTTTTACAAGACCCAGTTTTTTCAAACCTTCCAAGAACAAATACCAGACAATAATTGCCGCAATAAAATTCCAAAATGGTAAAAATATATTTTGTGGTTTCATTCTTATAACCTTATGTTTTTCTTGTGTGTATTATAATACTGTTTGATGTTTTGTCAATGTTTTTCTGACGCATTTTTTTATTGATTTTTTTGCTTTATTTCTTGACCCGCGGGGCAAAAATTTGCTAGTGTTTATGTATTGAAAAACAAGGGAAAAAGTAATGTCTGAAATAATTGAAACAAATAATGAAGTCAATGAAATTCGTGTGCCGACTTCGCCGATTGAACATGAAATGCGAACATCCTTTTTGGACTATGCTATGTCTGTTATCGTGGACCGCGCGTTGCCTGATGTAAGGGATGGGTGCAAGCCTGTGCATCGTCGTATTTTGTATGTTATGAATGATGTGGCGCCGGCAACAAAATCTACTGTTAAATCTGCGCGTATTGTTGGTGACGTTATGGGACGCTATCATCCGCATGGAGACTCTTCTATTTACGAAGCAATGGCGCGTATGGCACAAGATTTTTCAATGGGCGAAATGTTGGTCCAGGGTCAGGGTAATTTTGGTTCGCGTGACGGTGATAAGCCGGCTGCTATGCGTTATACAGAGGCGCGTCTTTCCAAACTTGGTGCAACATTGATGGAAGATTTGGATAAAGATACTGTTGATTGGCAACCGAACTTTGACGGCACTTTGCAGGAACCAATTGTTTTGCCAACCAAGTTTCCAAATTTCTTGGTAAATGGTGGTTCTGGTATTGCAGTTGGTATGGCAACTAATGTTCCGACTTATAACTTGGGCGAAGTATGCAATGGTATTTTGGCGATATTGGATAACAAAGACATTACCGATGACGAATTATTTTCAATTATCCCAGGACCAGACTTTCCAACCGGTGGAATTATTATGGGACATGCCGGCGCTTACAAAGCACACACTACTGGTCGTGGTTCGATAATTGTTCGTTCAAAAACTCATTTTGAAACTTTGCATGATCATCCTGCGATTGTCGTTGATGAATTACCGTACCAGGTAAACAAATCACAACTGATTATAAAAATTGCAGAACTGGTCAAAGATAAAAAGATAGAGGGTATCACCGATATTCGCGATGAATCTTCCAAAGAAGGCTTGCGCGTAGTCATTGAATTAAAGCGCGACGTTATGCCAGAAGTTGTCTTGAATCATTTATTCCAAGATACAGAAATGCAATCTAATTTCCCGGTAAATATGATGGCATTAAATCGCGGTCGTCCAATGTTGTTTACGGTCAGGACTGTGTTGGATGCGTTTATCGAATTTCGCGAAGAAGTTATTCGTCGTCGTACTATATTCGATTTGAACAAGGCGCGTAATCGTGCGCATACTTTGTTGGGGCTGTCTGTTGCGTGTGGTAATTTGGACGAAGTGATTAAGTTGATTAAGGAATCTGCAAACCCAGACGAAGCACGCACTGCTTTGTTATCGCGTGGTTGGGCGGCATCTGATATTGAATCTTATATCAATTTGATTGATGATCCGAACACAGAATACAAAGACGGTATGTTCTATATGAGTGAAGACCAAGCCAAAGCAATTCTTGAATTGCAATTACATAGATTGACTGGCTTGGAACGCGACAAGATTCATAATGATTTAACAGAACTCGGTGCGGTTATCAAAGATTTGCTGGCAATACTCAGCAGTCACGAACGCATCATTCAAATCATTCGCGAAGAAACAACTGCCGTTCGTGATAATTGGTCACAACCAAGACGCAGTGAAATAAGTGACGCAGAAATTGATATAGATATCGAAGATTTAATCGCGCGCGAAGATATGGTTGTGACAGTGTCTAATACTGGATATATCAAACGCGTTGCGTTGGATACATATCGTGCGCAAAAGCGCGGCGGTAAAGGGCGCAATGCCATGACAACCAAAGAAGACGATTATGTTGTAAATGTGTTTGTTGCAAATACGCATACGCCGTTGCTGTTCTTCTCGTCCAAGGGTTTGTGTTATAAATTAAAGACATACAAATTGCCAGAAGCGTCCGCTGCGGGCAAGGGTCGTCCACTGGTGAACCTTTTACCATTGACCGAAGGCGAAACAATAACTGCGATATTGCCGGTTTCCGAAGACGAAGTCAAACGTGTTGCGGAATCTGGCAAAGAACATTTCCTTATGTTTGCAACTGCATCTGGTACAGTGCGCAGAAATCGTATGTCTGATTTTGATTCTATTCGTGCGAATGGAAAAATTGCGATGAAATTGGACGAAGGCGACAGTTTGATTTCTGTTCTTCCTTGTACCGAAGACCAAGATGTATTCTTATCAACATATCGTGGTCGTTGCATAAGATTTGCAGTGCCAGAAATTCGTATATTCGCAGGTCGTAATTCAACCGGTGTTCGCGGACTTTCATTACAAAAAGACGATTACATTATCGGTATGGCAATGTTGAATCATGGCGAATCTGATTCTGTGGTGCGTGCTGCGTATGTAAAGCAAAGTCGCGCATTGCGTCGCGCACAAACTGGTATCGAAGAAGAAGCAGACGCGGACGAAGAAAACACAACATTGGTGTTAAACGATGAACAAATGGCAAAAATGGCTTTATCAGAACAATTTATTTTGACTATTTCTGAGAACGGTTTTGGTAAACGCACATCTTCTTATGAATATCGCCTTACACATCGTGGTGGTGGTGGTTTTACTAATATCAAATTGGGTGGTAAAAATACAGCAGTCGCTGGTTCGTTCCCTGTACACGATAACCAAGATATTATCATGGTGACAAACGGTGGCAAGATAATAAGAACACCTGTTGCGGACGTTCGTATTGCGGGTCGTTCTACTGCTGGTGTGACATTGTTCAGAACAGCAGAAGGTGAAAAGGTTGTGTCTGCTATTGCAATCGACCACGAAGAAGAAAGTGAATCTGAAACAATAGTAGAAGCCGAGGTCACAGAATAAAAAGGTAAAAAGCGGGCATGGAAGAAAGAAATGAATATTTTATTCCAATAAACGAAGTTGCAAAGCGACTGAACGTGCCCGCTTATACTTTGCGCTATTGGGAAAAACAATTTCCGGGGGTGGTACGACCTGTCACTGGTGCCGGCAATCGTCGCTATTATCGCGCAGATACGGTTGAAAAAATCGAAGCCATAAAAACACTTCTTTACGACAAAGGAATGACAATTATTGGCGTAAAAAAAGTTCTGCATAATGGCACATTCAAAAACGAAATTTTGGATATGAAAAAACCGGTAAATGCCGGAAAAAAAGAGCCAGAAATTGATTCACTTGGTATGGGTGATTTGGATGCAGCGATAAAACTGTTGAATCAGGCAAAAATGTTCCTTGATTAAACATAAAAAGCCGGCAAAAACGAATCGAAAAATGTATCGAAAAAGCCGGAAACAGTATTTCAAAAAAACTAAAAAAACACCGGCAAATGCCGGTATTTTTTTATCTGTGTTTGTTGTATTCGTTTGGGAAAAATATTTTTCCAATTGTTTTTATAACAAATTCGTCTTTGCAGTGTCCGCTACGCAATTGTTCGGCGCAATTATAACAACCGCAATTACAATTCTGGCTTTGTATCATTCTTATAGTCAATTTATCATCAACCGCAGAATGAAGAGGTTTCCATTTTTTTGCAACCCAGAAAACTGGATTCTGGATGCTTTCAATATGTATCGTTTCAACACATTTTGAAACCGGCAATTTATTGCCGTTTAATAATCTAGTGGTGCGTTTTACATATTTACGCATTTCCAAATTTTTCATTTCTATATACGGATGAAGTGTGCTTGTTGTTTGCGGAAACGGATCAACATTATTGTCGCTTACAATAATGGTTATATTTTTGTTTAGTGGCATATTATTTTCCTTTTTTTTACAATTGTTTTGCATACTGACTTTCAAAGTATTTATTACGATTTTGTTTAACATCTTTCAAATAGGCTTCTAACCATTTTAGGCCTTTACCAGTTCTCCAACCTTCTAAATCACCATTTATAAAATACCACATTATAAAATCGTAACGACCATTCATCGCCAGCAAATCAAAGACATTTGGTCTGGTCTTGAAAACGACACCTGTCTTGAATTTAAGTATGTTGTTAAATCCATCCAAATTAAAAAATCTGTTCGCAGTATATTTTTCTTCTTCCTGAAGCACGTTTTGTATCATCTCAAAAGTCTTCGCTGCTACGGGTGTTTTTTCTTCGCTTGGCGCCTTTGGAACACTGTTCCAAAGAGTCAATTTTGAAGTGAATTCTATTAAATCTGGCGTTCTACCACCGTTCAATCCCCACCAGTCAGCCTGACGAACCGCTGGCTTGTCCCAAACACGAACAAAATTATCGTCGTGTTTATGGGTGATAAAAGCATCATCTATGGCAATTATTTGATTTCCGTCTAATTTACCAAAATCAACCCACAGTTCGTTATGATACAAATCTTTGACACGAACTATTTCCCCATTATATTTTGTGCCGCCTGTAATTCTGTTAGCAACTTGTGTGTTATGAACGTGTTTGCTGCCAAAATTATAATATGGGCCGGTATCTTCAAATCTTGGTATGTAAATCTGTTCTGCTTCTTTTGACATTTTTCATCCTTTGCTTGAAATTCTGTATGCTTTTTCAGAGAAAATATAGCAAAGCCAATATGAATGTCAAATCATATATACTCATAAACGATTGACAATCTGGAATTATGCTATATAGTCGTATAAAAAGGTAAGAAGATGAATTCACAAGAAGAATTTCGTGCTTTTGACGGAGAATTTTTTGAACAAGACTCTGATAATAATACTATTTATACAGTAAAAAATCATGGCACTTGGCACTGCAAGAACCCAAAGGACCCAACCTTTGATGATTGGCAGGCGTGCAAGTCTAATAATTACGGTTTTTTGCGCGTTATGTTGGATAAAAACGGAAGTTTATCATCTTATATATGCGCAGCCAAAGCGATTCCAGACCCGTTCCCCAGTACATTTCACATTGGCAACTTTTACGTGTTTGAAGAATGGAACATAGGGCAAATGAAAGATTTTGAAATTGTTATTCCGCGTTGGTTTGATGATAGATTGGGCGTCCACTGGTCATACGATGCAAAAAGTCGTTGTTATACATTGGCAAGACCGATTGCGCACGCGCGTACTGATGAACCTTATTTTTTTACAGAAGATGGTCGGGTTATTTCTTGTTGTGGGGCATACGAATACAATGTTAAACAATTGTCCCCATCTCGTGATATTATTGAACTTGTTCCAAAGATACTGCAAAAGAAAAACGAATTGACACGTTCAGGAATATCCATAAAAGAGCGTTAGTATTATATTCTAATTCATACTTTCGTATGAATTTAATTTTTATGGCAGTCCCAATGGGGTTCGAACCCATGTCGCCAGAATGAGAATCTGGTGTCCTGGACCACTAGACGATGGGACCATAATTTTGTATAATTCTATATGCTGTGTTTTACATTTGCAATAATTTATTTAACCTGCAAACCCAAAACACGTTTCAAAGAATCAACGTTTGTTTTTCTTGATATTATTAAGGATAGTTTTCTTTGTTTTATAAACTTGACAAAATATAAAAATAGTATTATTATTTAGGTTAAATAGAAACAAGAATTTATTTTATGGCGACAGATTTTGTTGATTTTATCAAAGATATTCAAAGTATAAATACCGAAAATTTATCGGGTTTTGCGTTCTTTTGCGGCAGTGTGGCTGGTGCAGAAGCAATTCAGAAAATACTGTATAAAAAATTTAATATGCAGTCCCTAGTAGATGCAGACAACGATGATTATTACTATGTTATCCCGTCAAATGGGGCAGAAAACAGAAATTTATTAAATTTTATTCGTTGTGGTCTTGATTATGATAAAAATCAGAAATTTGTTCAACACCTTATAACTTTGCGTGATGCCAAGGTTGCAGCCAAAATGCACAATGTTTTTGCTGAAAACGGGTATAATGTGACGATAAAGTCAAATAATATTCAATTGGTTGTAAAATGCCTTGATAATTCAAAGCATAATGATGAAATTTGTGAATTAAAACGTAAATTATCAGAAATGGAAAAAACAACCCCGCAATCTGTGGACGACTATTTAAGCAAAGTTTTATTTAATAATAAAATAAGAAATTTTGAATATCGTGCGCCACGCAAATGGGGTTTTGATATAGAAAAAGTAGAACGAAACAAGGATGCTATCATTCGTGAAATTTTATATCGATATTTTGATAAAAGAATTCGTGCACATTTGTTAGGGATGTTTTTTCCAAAAAAGTTTGATGCGAATAAATTAGACGATGAAACAAAGCAAGATATAAATTTGATTTATGAATACTTGTATTCTGTCACAGAAAAATATATTGATAAACAGATACAGAACGCAACCAGAATAAATCAAAAGGTTTCTGTTCGTTTTGATTATCTGAAAGGGCTGAGTGTATGTCGCGATTTTTACACTTTGTCAAGGCGTGCAAAACAATGGCACGAAGATTTTGTAAAACTTAGTAAAAAAAGACAAAAATTACGCAAAGAATCGGACAAGGGTATATATAAAATAATGGAATTTGAAGATGGATATTATGTGGTCCAACTGTTTACGCCGCAATCACTAGATTTTGAAGGGGCAAGTTTAGAACACTGTGTTGGCAAAGGATATTACGATGGCAAAATTTACGGAGATTTTCTTCAAATGTATTCTTTGCGTGATAAATGGGGAACTCCACGACTTACCATAGAAGTAAAGAATGGTAAAATTACCCAATGTGCAGGTCATAAAAGTCAAATTCCAACTGATTCGGTGCTGAGGGACAAGATTCGTAAATTTATGTATGAACAATGTTTGGATATTGACAAATGGAATAAATTGATTGCATATATAAAGCAAGATGGTGTTTTGTACGATGTTTTTAATTTGCCAAAAAACTTTACGATAAACGGTAGTATAGATTTATGTGCTATGAAATTATACGTATTGCCAGATATGCAAAGCATCACGATTAAAAATAATTTTATTTGTGCGACAAATGCGCTGACAGATTTAGTTGGCGCACCACATACAGTTGATGGTGATGTTGAATTTGGTAATAACCCATTGACATCATTGCGCGGAATGCCACGAAACATAGGTGGCAAGATTTATTTATCTCATACTTGTTTGCACGGAAAATCATTTGTACCAATTTATATGGAAAACAAACTGGATGATGTCGTTGGTATAAGTGACAAAGTGCGTAATGCGTGGAAAAAACAAGTCAAAGATAGAAAGAATACTATTGCAAACATTATTGCATCGCTGTCAAATTCCCGCAAAAAATAAATTGCACCGAATTGCACAATGTGAAAAATTATCTTTGTGGTCCCCAACTCAGATGACATTCGCGTTCATCGATTCTCTTAAAGCCATATTTAAAATAAAAACCCAATGCATCAAAATTAGACCTGCATTCAATGCCTTGGTGTAAATATTGCTTTTGAAATGATTTCAGCGCGCTTTCTCCAACTCTTTTATATTTTTTATCGGTATGTTTCCTGTATACACCATTGACTTCAAAAAAGTCTAGCCACGTGTAATTGTCTTTGCCTTTATCACGAAACAGAGCCACGGCCAGCACATCTTTGGAAATATCAAAGTCTGAAATTTGAATATTAGAATTTGTCAGAACACGCAAAACAGGCTTATATACCGGGGAATGACCATACTGAATTATCGATGTTAAAATATTATCTTTAAACCTGAAATCTGATAGTATGTTTTCCAAATGTTCCGATTCAATATTAAAATCATTCAACCAACAATTTGTATAGATGTATGTCCCATCGCCTGTCACTGTCAACACAGGAACATCATTTTGTGTAATATTATAATCTGTTTCGGGTATTATCATTATGGTTGTACACGGTATCACAAAATATATCTTTGTCAAGAATATATACTTTTGCACATCGTATGGTGCTCTGACCAAAAATTAAACCACCCGCAAGGGGTGGCTTTTGTGTGTTATCTGCACGAGACCTTGATAAATTATTTCCAAAAATGTCTTTTTGCAAATGCGTATCCTGAGCCTGTTTTAAGATATTGTTCAAATTCTAACGCCGCGTCTTTTGAACTAAAAGCAAAATAATTTACCAATTCCCAGGGTTTATATTTTGCTGTATGTATTGAATATCCTGAATTATGTTGCTTTAACCGTTGTTTCAAATTATCTGTTTGACCGATGTATTTTTGGTCTGAATGGGAAATACTTTTTATAAGACAAACGTAAAACATTTGATTTTTATCCCTGTCCGCCTACGCCAAGGCTACGGTGGACACTACTTCGCGATAACTGCTCCGTCCGTGTGGCCCGCCACACGAAGCGTCGCGGACGCGAAGTGTGGTTGGAGCGCACGGATTCGAACCATGATAAAGAGAACCAAAATCTCTTGTCCTACCATTAGACGACGCTCCAAGACTTTGCCTATTATATATGGCTTTTCGATTTTTTCAATAACAAAATGAAAAAAAATTACAATATTTTATGAATAGGTTCTTGACTTTGCAAAAGTATATATATATAATCGTTAAAGTTTTTAATAATTTAATTTTTTAATAATTGCCAAGGGGTATCCAAATGACACACGAAGAAGTGACACATCTGGTTGCGGAAAATATGCAGATTTTGGCGCGTTTTTCGCGACGCTTACAGTCTGTTTTTGAAAACGGTTCGAAAAAATCGCGCCAGCAGATGTCTTTTTTAATGCGACTTTATCTGGTTGGAAAGATAAAATTAAAAGATTTTGCCAATCGCGAAGCAATTTCTACGGCTGGACTTTGCGGTATTTTGCGTAAACTGGAACAAGCAAAATTGGTTGTTCGTTCTGATGATCCAAATGACCACCGTGATGTGTGGTACGAAGTTTCCAAGTCTGGAAAAAATTTGGCAGAAAAATTGATAGATAAACGTGTGACCGCGCTCAGCGAATTGTGCAAGGTTTTGCCTGAAAAAGATGAAGACAAATTGGCGGAATCTATGCGAACCGTGAATGAAATTTTGAAAAAGATGGAGGCTTTGAATGCGTAATATATTGCCTGTTGTTTTGGGTGTTTTGGCGATTTTTCCAAATGCTTATTCTATGGACTTGTCATTAAAAGACGCGACGGATAAAATAATTGCAGAATCTAATGATTTGAAGTCAGCCGAAGCAAATATCAAAAAAGCAAAGGCTCAATTGAGTTCTGTGAATGCAAATCGTTGGTTTTCTGTGGACGGAAATGTGTCTTATATGAATTTGGTTGACCCAGTGCGTCCACTTTCTTCGGATGGGGTAAAAATACCATCTGAAATTGGGGCGATGCTAAACCATTCTTTGCCTGTTCCACTAAGTGAAATTCCAGATAATCTTTTTTCTGCTGGCGTTCAGGTGACCCAGCCTATTTATACATTTGGAAAAATAGGAAATGCTGTCGATGCTGTTCATGATGCAATTGATATGTCTAAATCTGCCAAAGATTTGACTTTGCGCGAAGTAAAATATGCCGCAGCAAATCTTTATTGGACTGCCAAGATGACCGATAATATTGTTATGGCAAGTCAGAAAACTTTGGACGATGCTCGTAGTGCGCGCAAAAAATTGACGGCTGCAGGACGTGCAAACAAAAGCAATTTGATTAAAATAGAATCTGATATTGCAACCAAAGAAATCAATTTGTCTGATGCAATGTTTAATCGTGATACTGCGTACAGAATGTTGAAAATTATGGCGGGCATTGATACGGATGAAGAAATTGTTTTAACAGATGATTTTCCAGATTCTTTCGAACCATTGGAAGCAAAAGAATTAAAATCTAATCCAGAATGGGATATTTATCAAAAGCAAATAGAAATGTATGAATCAAACGCATCGTCTAAACGTGCAGGTGGTTATCCTACATTGGCTGCGGTTGGTTCGTATTCTTATTACGCGCTTGGCAAAGATGTGAATCATATTTTTGAAAAGGACGGCAGTCAATCTGCGTATGTTGGTTTGGCTTTGCAGGTGCCATTATTCAGTGGCGGACTTCATTCTGCAAACGCAACGATAGAGGCGATGAATGCAGAAGTTGCACGTCAAGATTTAGATAAATCAAAAAAATTAAAAACTGAAGAATATAACACTGCTGTAAAGAAATACGAACACCTTTGCGATGATTTAGAAAAACTCTACACAGCGCATGATTTGGCACAAAAGTCTTATGATGTATCTGTGAACCGTTTTGCGTCTGGTCAAACTTCGGCGATAGAATTATCTGATGTTTCTGGTGCTTTGTATCATATGGAAATGACGATAATAAACGCAAAATACAATATTTTGATGGCAAAAGAATCTGTAAAAAAATTGGGTGAATAAAATGAATTATACACAAAAGATAGAAGACATAGTTAAAAAACTAAAAACGCGTAAATCAAAAAATATCATTTATGCGATTGTCGGAATTACAATTGTTGCTTGGTTCGGCTACAGATTTTATGCAGTAAATGCAGAACACAGATTCAAAGTCTTTAATATTACCAGAAATAATTTGGATAATGGAACGCCTGTTGAAGTTTTGACCGTGCAAGAAAAAAAAGGTATTTTATATGAACCTTTGACCGTCAAAGATAACAAGGCTTTTGTGTCCGGGGCGCGTGTAAATATTTTTAAGGCTGGACAAAAATCTGACAATTGCAAAATTACTTCTGTGTCAAAAAATATCGATTTAGATACAGGGATGTATATCATAAGAACATCTGGTTGTGCGGACGGAATGCATTATATTGAAAAAGAAAAAGTTGGTTTTTATATACCTGTGTCTGCGCTGACTGGGGACAGTGTGTATGTTGTAAATAATGACGTGGCAGAGATTCGTGAAATTATTATTGCAGACAGAGATTCACAAAATGTATTGGTAAAATCTGGACTTTCTGAATCTGATATTGTTATACTGTCCAAAGTAAAAAACGGTGAAAAAATCAAAATCATAGAAGACTAGGGGAAAACAAAATGTTAAAATTCTTTATTCGTAAACCTGTCACAACAATTATGTTTGTTTTGTTTTTTGTGGTGTTGGGGGTTGTATCTTTTCCAAAAATGAATATAGAACGTACACCGTCTGTTGAATTTCCGTATGTGACTGCAACTTTTGTTTATCCGGGTGCATCAAGTGAAGAAATAGAAAGCCAAGTTGTAAAAAAAGCAGAAAACGCTGTGTCCGAAGTTTCTGGGTTAAAAAAACTTACATCCCAAGTATATGAAAATATGGCATATGTTATGGCAGAATTTAATTTGGGGGTGAATGTTGATGACAAAGCAAATGAAGTAAAAGCAAAAATAGACGGATTGGCTAATGATTTTCCTGATGATTTGAAACAGCCTGTGATTGCGAAATTAAACCCGCTTCAAACACCAGTGCTGGATGTTGTTATTCGTGGCGGTAATCCACGTGATGTTGAAAAATATATTGATGATACACTTTCGAATAAAGTGACTGCGATAAAAGGTATTGCATCTGTGAATACTTTTGGTGGACGCCAACGCGCAGTCCGTATTGCTATGGATCCCGACTTAATGGCAACATACGGTGTCACAGTAAATGATATAGTGCAAAGTATTGCTATGCGTAATTTGAATGTCCCAGGTGGTAAAATTGAAACCAGTGTAAATTCTGCGAATGTTAGATTTGTTGGTGAATTTCAAAGTGTTGAAGAAATCGCAAATTTGGAAATCACAACCATAGAAGGTGAAACATTCAAATTATCTGATGTTGCATCTGTCAAAGACGAAATGCGCGATATAGAAAAGGGCGCAATGTACAACGGTGAAAATGTTATAATTATGTCTGTGGTAAAGGCGAGTGATGGTAATGCGATAAAAATATCAAAAGCTCTGCGCAAGGCTTTGCCAAGCCTAGAATCAGATTTGCAATCTCATTTTCCGGACGCAACCATGCAGATAGTGTCAGATTCTTCCATTCATGTTTCCGAAGATACAACCAGTACGATAAATGGAATTATACTGGGGGTTATTTTTACAGTTTTGGTTTTGTTGGCATTTACGCGTAATTGGCGTTCAACGATTATTGCAGGTGTTGTGATTCCGGCTTCGCTTTTGTCTGGCTTTTTCTTGATGAACGGTTCTGGGTTTACCATAAATGCGATGACACTTTTGGCTTATGCTACGGCTTTGGGAACATTGGTGTCGAATGCTATTATTTTGATTGAATCAGCGTTGAATGAATTAAATGCTGGAAAAACACCAGAAGTTGCAGCAGAAGAAGGAACACGAAAAGTTGCGATTCCTGTGTTGGCTGGTGTTGGAACAAATGTGGTTGTGTTTTTACCTCTTGCATTTATGGGTGGTATCGCGGGTCAATTTATGTTGCAGTTTGGCATGACCGTTGTGTATTTAACATTGTTGTCTTTACTGTTTTCGTTCACGCTTACACCAATGATGATTGCAAAATTGTTAAAATCGTCGCGTAAAAAACAGAAAGAAGAAACAAAAAAACAAGACAATTCTTCGCGTATGCATTCTTGGTATGAATATCAATTTTCTCATTCTTGGGTTGTTGTTCTTGGGGCTATTGTGGCATTGATTTTGTCTGCCCAGTTGATGAAGTTTGTTGGGAATGAATTTTCTCCGTCTACTGATGCCAACGAAATTACAATTACTGCGCGCGCACCAATGGGCAGTGTTTATGCAAAATCTGAATCTATTGCAAAAGAAATAGATGCCAGGTTAAAACAATTCCCAGAAATTGAATCTACTACGATAAAAATTGGCGACAAAGGTTTACAAAATATCAATATAAAATTGTCTTTGGTTGATGTGTCAAAACGCAGTATTTCTGATAAAAAATTGGCACAAAAAATATTACCAGCATTGTCAGATATAAGTGATGCTGAAATTCAAATTCGCGCTGGTGAAAACATCAGCAGTTCCGCAATAAGTTCTGATATGGTATTAAACATAAGCGGCGAAGATAATGAAAAACGTATGGCATACGCCAATCAAATTATTGATGCCGTAAATAAAATAGAAGAAGTGCAAAGTGCCGTTTTGGCTCAGCAAACACCAGCAAACGAAATTCGTTTTGTTCCTGATGATGAAAAAATGAATTTTTGGGGTGTGAAAAACGCAACGGCTGGTTCTACACTTCGTACTGCACTTTTTGGAAATGACAAGTATAAATACAAAGAAAGCGGTGACGAATATCCAATTATTCTTGAATTTGAAAAACAGTTCAAGAAACGTTCTATGTTTGACAGTGTTTATGTGAATTCTCACAAAGGTATGGTTGCATTGTCGCAATTGGGTGATTTGGAAATTATTCCTGCCACTTCGGATATATATCGTGTTGATAAAAATCGTGTGACAGAAATAGATATAAATATCGGAAAATCAACGATTGGTCCTGTCCAGAACAAGATTCAGGCATATCTTGATACCATAGATTGGGAACCGGGTTATGGTGCTTCGTTTGCAGGAATGTCTGAGATTCAATCAGAAACGACCGGCGAAATAGCCCAAGCGTTTCTATTGGCTACGATTTTGACCTTTATGTTGTTGGCAGCGATTATGAATTCTTTTATACATCCGTTTACTATTGCAACATCAATTTTGACCAGTTTTACAGGTGTGTTTATTGTTCTGTTTTTGTCAGGCGCATCATTAAATATTGGCGCGATGATGGCATTCATTATGTTGGTTGGTTTGGTGGTGAATAATAATATTTTGGTTTTGGAACCAACCGTTGCACGCGTCCAACGTGGCGAAGATGCCAAGAAAGTTTTGTGGCAAGAATTGATGGATAAAAAGCGCATGATTTTAATGACGACGATTGCTGTTGTTGCTGGTATGGTTCCGCAATTATGGTCTAATGACGGTATGAAGGTCGCTATGGGTGCGGTAATGATAGGCGGTATGTTGGCATCATTGTTGTGGACATTTACTTTGACTCCGGCCATATTCTTTATCATGGAAAAATTGCGTGACAAATTACATAAATTAAAATAGAATCGAAAAACTAAAAAAATGGAAAAGTTATGTTGCAAAGAAAAGATATAGTAGTTTTTGATTTTGACGGTACACTGTCTGCCAAAGATGCGAATGGTGAATTTTTCAAGTACTGTTTCAAGCACTCAATTCGTCCTTGGTTGTTTTTGCCGTCCGTATGTATTGGTGCGATTTGTAAATTTTTTAACCCAGAAAGTGTATGGTGGCGTCAAAAACTTCGCGGTTTTTTAACAGAAGAAATGGTGCGCGATTTTTCCGATGATTTTATTAAAAAACACAAAAAGAATCGTTTTTCGTGGGTCAAAGATGTTGTCGCCAAAGAACACGCGCGTGGGAACAAAGTGATTTTGATTTCTGCTGGGGCTGATTTTTTGATTGAAAAATTGGTGTCTGATATTAAATTTGATGCGGTTTTAACCTCTAAAATGGTCAAAAAAGAACCATGGAAGTACAATTTTTTGTGTTTTGGAAAAAACAAAGTTATTGCAATGGATAAATGGGCGCGTGAAAACAAATATATTCCGAATGTCGTGCGTGCTTATTCGGACAGCAGATGCGACATACCGATAATGTCAATTGCCAAGGAACAAATCTGGATAGATTCCAGAACTGGCAAAAGAAAATAAAAGACAAATTCTGCTTTTTTTAAGGTTGTTTTTGTGGTATAATACAAGGGAGAGATGAAAAGATTTTGGCTAAATTTTTTCTTGGGTGTTTTGTGTACCGCGACTGCGTCTGCGGCTTCTTCCAATATATCTCGAACAATTCCAACAAAAAATGCCGCTGAAAATGTCGAAACGGAAAAGGCGACATCTGGTACCGCAACCGTAAATCGTGCAACCGTTTCACGCAATGTTTCACGTGCAAAAAATAATGACAAAACCACTGTGTCGCGTTCTGTGAACACGCGAAAAGTTGGTGAACGCGCAACGCTAAGCGACGGCGTAAACACCGTTGGGCGCAGTGCCAGAACAGAAGCAGCCAGTATCAATGCCAACCCCGCACTTCGTCGCGCAGGTGTCACTTTGCGCGCCTCTACTGCCGAAGTTGGTGGACGTGCGACAATTGGAAATACGGGAATTCAAACTGGTTCTAATATTGATGAACAAGTGCGCTCTGTTCAATCGCGCGCTTCGATATTTGGCACAAAGCAGAAAACTGTGACCGCGGAATCTTTGGCGGCGGCAAAAGATGTTATGGAAAAAACTTCTGATTTGAATAACACTTGCCAGCAACAATACAACGAATGTATGGACCAATTCTGTGCGGTGGTCGATAATAACCAGCAAAGATGTTCTTGTTCTTCAAATTTGGCAAAATATGCCAGTGCGCAAAAGGCAGTCGAAGATGCAAATGCTGAATTAAACGATGTTGCGCAACAAATACGTTATGTTGGTTTATCTGCGGACGAAATTCGTGCGATTATGTCCGCGACTGAGGCTGAATTAGAAATGAACAAAACCAAAGATAATACCCGCACGCGTTCTATATTGGACGATATTGCCGATATGATAAAAGACCCAACCGCATCCACAACTTTGTACAGTTCAAGCACAGATTCTTTGTTGGATATGGATTTTGATTTTTCTTCTGATTCTTCGGAAATATTCAATCTTGATTGGTTTAATTCATCATCAAATGATATATCTTCGAAACGTGGCACAGCACTTTATAACGAAGCAAAAAAACGTTGTAAAACTGTTTTGAATCGTTGTAAAGACGCAGGTGGCACAGAAGATCAGATTTCTGGAAATTATGATTTGGCAATTGCAAAAGATTGTATCGCTTACGAACAAGGGTTGGAGAAATTAAATCAGACATTAAAAAATAATGTGCGCAGTGCGAATTTAATGTTGCAAAAGGCCCGTTTGGCGGTGCTTCAAAACAAAAACGAATATGATGCGCGTGAATGTATTGGTGCGCTGGAAACATGTATGCTGGACGATATGGTGTGTGGGGACGATTATGTAAAATGTCTTGACCCGACCAAGGTTTACATTGATGAAAATGGCGAAGTTGTCTTGGGACGCAACTTACCAAACATAACCAATATGATGGTTGCGTATGATAATACGAAAATAAATGCAGACTTTATAAAAAGTGCGGCAACTGGTTCTGATTGTTATACAGACGGTTCCTGCATAGTTAAATATTTAATGAATAAAATTGGCATTGGTCAATCTGTCAAAGACGGTGGTTTGTGCAGACCTGTGTTGGATAAATGTCAATATTATACTTATGAAAAGAAAGGTAAGGTTTCAACTTATAACCCATATAACGAAGTTGTTGTAAGTTATATCCAACGTGCAATGGTAAATATCAAAGCCGCCCAGTCCAGAATTATTGCAGACTATTCTTCGACATGTATGTCAGATGTGGAAAGTTGTTATAATCAACAAAATACCCAGATTTCTTCTTGGTCTTCGGTGGCAAGTGTTGATAACATTTATCGTGTTATGAAAGGAACTTGTTATAATGTCGCGTTGACTTGTGGGTATTCTGTGTTTGCGTATGATGAAGTAATGGGTGAAAAAATTGATACGATAAATAGCGACGATACTTTAAGCGAAAAACAGAAAGACCAAAAGCAAAAAGACGCCCTTATTTATGGTATTTCTGAAATGTTCTATCAATCAATGCTCTGCCCGGATAATTCATCGTTCACTAATACTTTGAAGGTAAACGCAACTGCATCAGAGCAAGATAGATATGTCAACGACAGATGCATTTGCAATTTCGGATATTTGAATACTGGAAATTCTTGTGCTGCGACTTGTCCGTCAGATACTTATAGCAATGGGTTCAAGTGTGTTCCAAACTGTCCAGAAACCGCATCGTTTATTTATGGTACCCAGTGTTTATCTGAATGTCCAACTGGTACATATATTTACAATGGTGAATGTAAAGATGCTTGTCCATTGGATACATATCTTGAACTGAACGAAACAGACTGTGTTGATGCCTGTGCAGAAGGGGAATATGCGTATGATAACCAGTGCTTTGAACAATGTCCGGATACTACATACCCAGACGACACAGAATTGTTATGCAAAAACTGCCCAGAAAATCAACATATATACAATAATGGCGGGACTTATGAATGTGTTGAAAACTGTTCTACTGATACAATGGGAATGCCGTACCTTGACACTGCAACCAACAGTTGCGTTGCATCGTGCCCAGAAGGACAGACACCAAACGACGAGAACGTTTGTTCAGATTAGTCTTTTAACAAATCTTCCATAAATTTGTTATGAATTTCCAATTCGTCTGCTGGCACTTCAAAAGTGCGGTGTGGAAAATCAGTACCTATTTTCGGCGTTTTCAAAAAAGCCGCATGTTGTTCCTTTTTCAATTCGTTTATATCAATCGCCGGTGCAGTATTTTCCAATTCCAAATATACATGCGCCAAAATTTCTGCGTCAATCAAAGCGCCATGTGCGTCTGCGCGCGCGGTCAGTGACACCCCAAACCATTTAGCCAACGCGTCCAAAGTATAAGATTTTGGTCCATAAACGCGATTCCTTGCGATAACAATTGAATCAAGCATTTGTGAACGCGGAATAGGTTTCAAATGTAATCTTTCCAATTCAAAATTTATAAAAGGAAAGTCAAAGTCCAAGCCATTATGTGCCACAATTTTGGAATCACCGATAAATTCCAAGAATTTTGGTGCGACTTCAGACATTTTTGGCTTGTCCTCCAAGAAAGCATTAGATATTTTGTGAACCATATAGGTTTCGGGTGGAATGATTTTACCTTCTGGATTGATATATTCGTGGAAAGTTTTATCAGTCAACTTGTCATCAATCAGTTCCACAGCGCCAATTTCAATACAGCGGTCTCCCCGCATATATTCAAAACCAGTTGTTTCTATATCAAAGCAAATTATACGTGACATACCTTTTCCATTTTTGATAAAGTGATTGTATATGAAACTTTTATAAATTACAATACGGAAAATTGAAAAAATGCCTTTGGAATATATGGAAAATTTGAACGCAGAGCAAAGATTGGCTGTCACGACTGTTGACGGTCCACTTTTGGTGCTTTCTGGCGCAGGAACCGGCAAAACGCGCGTTTTGACATCGCGTGTTGCACACATATTATATAGTGGCTTTGCAAGGCCATGGGAAATATTGGCATTGACTTTTACGAACAAGGCTGCAAATGAAATGCGCGCGCGTGTTGGTATGTACGAAGAAATATCGCATTTGTGTCCTGATTTATGGATGGGAACGTTTCATTCTGTATGCCTGCGAATTTTGCGGTATAATTACGCTGCGGCGGGTCTTCGTCGCGACTTCCTTATCTATGGCGAAGACGATCAAAAGGCTGTGTTAAAACATGTGATAACAAATCTGGGGTTGAATACCAAAGAATATAACCCGTCTGATTGGGTCGATAATATATCTAATATCAAGGACAAAGGCGTTTTTGATTTTGATAAAATGGTTTTACCGCCAACTACACAAAAGATATTGAATGCCTATAACGAAGAATTGAACCACACTGGCGCAATAGATTTTGGTGACATTATTTTATATGTTCTTCGATTATTTGAAAATCACCCTGATATTTTACAGAAATATCAAAATCAATTTAAGTATATTTTGGTTGATGAATTTCAGGATACTAACGCCGCCCAAATGATGTTTTTGAAATATCTGACGCGTGATAAAGAAATGCCTAATATTTGTTGTGTGGGCGATGATGACCAATCTATATATTCTTGGCGTGGTGCAGAAATCAAAAACATTTTAGATTTTGAAAAGACTTATAGTGGCGCTAAAATAATTCGCCTTGAAATAAATTACAGAAGCAGTGCCAATATATTAGGCGCGGCAAATTCAGTTATAAAAAATAATATGGGACGCCTTGGCAAAGATTTACATGCTGCGCCTGGTGTTGGCGCGGGTGAACCAGTATATGTGTTCTGTTTGCCAACTGATTGGGGCGAAGCGCGCTTTATCACAGATATAATTACAAAAAATGCACATAACAATTTTTCTGATTATGCAGTGTTGATTCGTGCTGGAAATTTATCGCGTCCTTTTGAAGAAGAATTTGCAACGCGCGGTATTCCTTATAAATTGGTTGGTGCAACCAAGTTCTATGACAGAATGGAAATACGTGATGCGATTGCGTATATCAGGTTATTAGTATACCCATTTGATAATATTTCTTTTGAACGCGTTATATCAAAGCCGCGGCGTGGCATTGGCGAAGGTGCAATTGCAAAACTTCGCGAAAGTGGCAATATATTGATGGATGCCTTGCGTGTTGCAAAGTTAACATCTAAACAGGTTGAGGGTGCAAATAACTTTCTATCCGCATTTGATTTCGATTGGCAAAATATGGCGCCAAAAGAAGCCGCACAACAATTGTTGGAGCGCAGTGGTTATTTACAAATGTGGCGTGAATCAAAAGAAATAGATAGCGAAGAAAGATTAAACCGTCTTCGTGAATTGGTAAACAGCGTTGTTGCAAAATATGATACTTTGGCTGAATTTTTGGAACACGCTGCACTGATGATGACTGATGATAATGATAACGAATCAGAAGATAAAAATGTCGTCAGTATTATGACAATTCATGCCGCCAAGGGTTTGGAATTTAATACAGTATTTTTGCCTGCGTGGGAAGAAGGAATTTTCCCAAACGAAAAGAAAGGCGAAGCGGATATAGAAGAAGAAAGACGCCTTGCGTATGTAGCAATTACGCGTGCACGCGCTCGTGTTATAATAACATACGCGATGACACGAACTGTGTTTGGTCAAAGAATGTACCAGAATAAATCACGTTTTATCGATGAAATAGATAAAAGATTTATCCGCGATGATTGCAATAGACCAGAAGAAAAAGAACCCCCGCGCAGGGAAAATCGTGAACGCAGACCACGGGAACACATTACAAAGAAACCTGTTTCTGTGGTTGGAAAAATGGTAGTCCACGAACAAATGGGTTCTGGTGTAGTGATTGCTGCGAATGATAAAACTTTGACAGTAGCGTTCAAAACATGCGGGATAAAAAATGTTATGCGTGAATTTGTAAAGTTTGTTTGATTATTTTTTCTTTATTCTTTCTTGATAAACTTTGCCGGCAAAGCCTTTTGCATCATTCCACAGTTTTTTCGTAGATGCTTGCATGTCTTTTCCAAAAGAATTGTCGATGCTTCCACCAATTTTCTTTGCCCAATCATCTGCTTTGTTCGCCATATAAAGGACCAGACAGCCACACAATATTGTCACCATTGCAGATTGCAAAGCATAGTTTGAATTATCACTGCCGATTGGTATTATGTAATCTAGCAAGCCTGCACATACCGCGATGATTATGGCAAGGGACACAAAATAAATTGCTGCATTGATAAATACAGAAATAATATCAGATAGTTTTTTTGTACTAAATATAGATAAAAAACCGTTTAATATTTGTCCAACATAGGTTTTATCAGATGATGATGGCAAAGATTCTGCCAGTGCGGTAAAGGGCAGCATCAATAATGTTAAAAATAAATCTGCCACAACCCCAAGTGTCATAAAAGCATATTTGAAAATACATTTAATGAATATCACGATACAAATCGCCCCCATAACAACTGCGGTTGCACTGTGCCCAAAACCCCATGTGAACCATTTGAAAGCGGCGCCTGTGGCATGATAAAAATACACAGATAATCTTCCAGGTAAACACATAATATTTGCAGAGCTGTCCGCATCAATCAATAGTTGTGCTGCTTGGTTCCCCAATACTGGTGTTGCAGCGTTTTCATTTGCAAATCTGTGTATGGCAGCACATGTATCTGGAATATTTATATTATATGTTTGTGCAACTGTGCCCAAGATAAAATCTGATATGTATGTGGCTAAACCCAAGATTGGTGACATTATCATAACAAATATTTTTGCCGGACCATAATTCAGAATCAAAATCCATACAACAATGGTAAAGCCTTTTTTGAAAACATCATAAAGTACCGTTTTGTAATCTGATGATTCGCGTATCATTTTGTACGCTTCGACTGCTATCCAAAGCGCATACATAAGAAACAGGAATATAATCGTAAAACGAACCAAAGATATTTGTAATACATAATCTATGGCAGATAAAGCCTTCATAAACATTAAACCGATTCTAACTTCGAATGGAACAAAACCAGAAGAATTTATATCCATTGCGTTATTTGCAAAATTTCCTTGGAATTTTGTTGCGTCCCCAGACATATCAGAATTGATTTTTTCAAAGTTATCTGGTGTTGTCCAACTGCCGTATTCACCAACATCCCCGAATGGCATATTGCTTTCTGCTGCTGTTAATGGCGCACACAAAGCAAACACGCATAAAATGCAAATCAAGAATTTTGATAAAATTTTTAATATTTGCATTTTTTCTTATCCCTTTTTCATTTTATCGCGAACCGCATTAAATATTTTTGTTGGTGCGTTATAGACCGTTTTACCAAAATCTTTGACCCAATCGCCATAGTTAAAGGTTTCCTTGCTTTCTTTGTTTATATTAAATATTGCGTCAACCTTTGGCGATACAACCCAGAAATAAAGGAACCATATGCCAATCATAAACAGCATGAAATCAAGCCCATCGTCCATAAAATCAAAAGCATCCGTATATCTTGACTCAACAATGCGTTTTTGAGTCATAAAACATTGCTTGAATTTATCTTTATCAACTTTGCCGTCAACCAAAGAAACGCGTTCGCAGGTTGTAAAGACATTTTGGACAGACATTGTTTTTGCATCTGTATTTTTTGAACCTATTTGTCCAAGAAGTGGTGGCAAAACAGATGTAAAACCGTCGGCAGGTTTCGGATAGAAACTATCCGCGGCAAAGAAAACAATCGCATAAATAATTATTATTTTCAAACTGATACGCAATATACTGACCGCAGAATTTACCAACATTGTTATTGCAGAATTCATAACACCTTTGGCCAAAGACCAAACCTGTTCAAAAGCCGCTGCTGCAATCATCAATGGCATAAATATAATTATGAATATCAATTTGAAAAGAACATTCAAGACTTGGAATACCAAATCAAAGCCAATAACCAAAAACATAAGGACCAGTGTTAAACCCGCCAGCCAAGTAAATAAACCGCCACCCAGACCAAGCCACGCATAATTCATCAATGCAAAACCACCACCTGCGCCAGCCAGCATAACTGTATTCAAATTACTCATCACACACATAAAAGGTTGTAATACAGATGTCAAAGGATTTGTGTTGCTGCCAATTTCAATAATATCACAATGTGCGCCGCTTATAACCCCTGTTGCGGCTTCGGACAATATTGTTCCCAAATACATAACAGGTGTGACAATTATTTCTGTGACAGTATGCAAAACACCTGTTCCTCCCCAGTTTATGGCGCCAAGAAGTGCACCTGCTATTAAAACACGAAGACCAGTTTTCCAAACTTTGTCGAACCATTTTTTGAAATCTAGTTTTGGTTCATTACCTGTTAAATCTTTGACATCTTTGGAATTAGCCTGGTCGCGAATATATGTGACAGTATGAAAAATAATAAATATTCCATATCCCAGTGCTATCAATATCCACAAATTGGAAACCAAACCGTTCCAGAACATTTCCGTAGCATTTCCCAAAATATCAAAAAGTTTTTCGATATATAAACATAAAAAACAACCTGGCACTGGGTTTGCATCATTATTATTACCAATTTGATTCATAAAATTATCAACACTGGTATAAGATAATGATGCGCCACCAATAGAATGACTGAGATACCAAACACCAACCCCAAGCGCGACTGCACCTACCAAAAACTTTATACCTTTTTCAACAAGCCATTTTTTTAACATTACTTCTTTTCTTCTTTTTCTGTTGCCGCTTCTTGGTTCACAATAGTTTTTACCATTTTTTTAGCATTGTCTGCAACAAGTGTTGTCAGTTTCCAAACATTTTCACCCATTTCTTTGGACAAAGCATTTTCTTGCTGGACACCAAAAGCATCAAGTATTTTTTTTGTCACATTTGGAATTTGGTCTGCAATATATGTTATCACATAGACCAAAACAATAATTCCTGCGACAGTCATTTCCATAACACTGGAATTATCCAAATTAAAATCAAATAATGATTCCGAAGAATTCTGAATAGAGTTCACATCAACCCCAGAATCTTTCAAGAAACCACTTATCACCAGCATAATTATGGTATAAGTTAAAATCGTAGCAACCACAGACACAATCGCATTGACCAGTTTTTTAATTTGCCCAGAACCCAAATCTCCACCTAACTTTTTCATCCAGCCCGGCGCAGAATTTGCATCTTTGAATACAAAGAACACCAAAGACAGCGGAAAAAAGAACGCGAACATTGCCATTGCTACAATTATGTCCATAAAGCAGAAAGAATATTTAATAAACAACTTTCCAAAATTATAAGTTAGAAACAAACCAATAAAGAAAACGATTATGTGCTTTACCAGTGCGCCGATTCCGAATTTTAATGCAGATATAGAAAAAGCAGCATCCATAATACCGATACCAATTTTGATATATACTTGGAAATTAGAAACACTGGTTTCCAAAATTTTTATAATTGTATCGCGCAAGCCTGGGTTAAAAAATCCATTATCGTCCAAAGGAATTGCGTTTGTATATTCTGGAACAACATAATCGGTGGGCAGCATAATTTTTGAAAATTGATAAGTTATTTCTGCAGCTGGTTCAAAAGTGATTGTTGATATTAAACGTGGCACCATTAAACCCGCTGTCAACAAAGACAAGGCAATCAAAGATTTAATCAAAACAGGTTTAATAGTTTTTTGAAATAATGGGTCTTCACCACCGTTTTTAATATTTTGCCACACCGCATTCAAAATATAGAAAGCCAACAGCATCGAAAAAATCACAGCACTTATTACGGTCAATCTTTGATATGCAGCCGCTGCGGTGTTTGAAATAATTTCAAACAGCCGGTCGAATATCGGACAAGTCCAACATTGCATAGCGTTTTCTATCAAAGAATTTCCCAGTTCTTGCATTCTATTTCTTTCCTGTTATTTTCTTTGCGGTATTCACAATTGTTTTTATCGTGTCTGGTGCAGATTTAATTTTGTCCCAAACTTTGGATGCGTCTTTTGTCACTTTGTTATAAAGTTCTGGCTTTGTACCACTGGTGTACATATCCAATCTTTTGCGTGTCATATTGAAAATATTTTGCATCAAAAAGAAAGTCAGCAATGACGACACCCACAACATAAAATGGCTACCAAAATTCATACCAGAATTTGTAATTGATGGGAAATTAGTGCTGCCCATACCACCGGCTGCAACATTAAACACAGACGAAGACCAATTGAATATAGCGCGAACCACCGCGACATTTATACACAATATAAAAGCACATGCTATCATTGTTATAATTAACTTTTTCAAAGAATCTATGATTTGGCTAAAAGGTGGCAAAATATCGAACCATTTATCAGACTTTTTTGCAACCCAAGTTAGAACATTAAACGGATACATAATAAGCGATAAACAGAAATCAAATATCGCTTGAATAATAAGTAATGCCATATATAAATTTGATGCCACAAATGCGGAAATCAAAAGAAGCCCAGTAATGATGTTCAAGAAATTTTCTCCGCCATGTGGAACCAACTTGAATATCCCGCGAAGACCTGTTTTCAAGAAATTAAAACCATATTTTATAATTTTGTTGTTTTCTCTTGATATTACATGAACAGGGCGAACCAAGAAATCACAACTGCGCTTTGTTATCCAATCTTGGGTAATGATTGAATCTGGGCATTGTGGAACCTCCGCGGTACTTACGGTTGTAATTTGTGTTGCCTTTAATACTTGTTCTGTGTATATCGATCCAAATTCCAAAAATGGATTGACCAGCCATTCTGTCACATAGACTGGTTTTATTTGCAAAAGCACAACAGCAGCGATAATTGCACGCACACATGGTTTCGCGACATTTTCTGCAATTGACCAGCCAGTTGCTTTGCCAGTCCACATTTCGCCACCGTCTGAAAACCCAAGGAACGATAGCCAATCTTTTGGTAAGTACATTTTGACCAAGTAAAGTCCAACATAAAAGCCCAAGAAAAAATAAATCAGTATGTAAATAAGCCCAGTTCCGTTCCCAACAAAAAAATTATAAAGAGATGTTGCGATATTCATCATGACATCCAACACCAAAGGAACAAAACCAGAAAGGTCAAATTTATCAACTACATTCGCAGCAACAGCATTTTGTGTAAAAAAAGTGCATAACGCGAACGCGCCAAACAAATTTTTGACTTTCGTTTTTTCGCAGAATATCAACGATTTTTGTTTATACATTCTCTTTTTTTATTTTTATCTACTGAATTATATCACACAAGAGATATTTTATGGTATAATAAAAAGCATGAAAGTATTAAAAAAGTTTTGGATGTTATTTATTGCAGCAATGCCCATATCAGCAGGGGCAGTTGCACCATTGGTATTGGGTGGATTGGCTGCGGGTGTTGGCATAATTGGTATATCAATATGGCGAAGCGTTTCGCCCGTCAATATGCAGCAGGCTTTTTCGTTTTTTTCTTCGTGTTGGACGTGTCAGATTTTTTCAGACATAATGTTGACAATGTCTAATATTCTGCCCGGGATATATCGCGCGCTGGGTCGGGTTATAATACCAATGTCTGCAACGCTTTTGGCGATATTTATTGCATGGCGATTATTTTCAGGCTTTTTGAATAATAAACTGGAAGATGCATCAAAGATTATGGGTAATTTCGGGACTTATGTTGTTCGATTGACTCTTTTAATAGGGCTGCTTTTGATGCCGCTTCCGCGTGTCATAACAAGCGCATTGATAGAACCAGCACTAAGTATCGGAACATCTTTGAATTATGTTGTATCTGACAGGGATGTTTTTTCAAATTGCATGGTTGCGACTGCAATCGCAGACCCAATGACAGGTTCTGAAAACGCATCGAATTACGGGGCTTTTTCACCACATCTGCGGCATCAACTAGCATGCGAAGTTGCAAATATACATCAAATCACTGGACTGGGGATGACGGTCGGTTGGACCATGTTGAATATGGCGTTTGATTACGACTATATGCACAAAATATTGGTAGGTGTCCCGATTTTTCCAAATGTTCCGCTTTTTATCGCAGGTCTGCTGGTATTAGTTTTATACTTTTTCGCGCTTTTGCCGATACCGCTTTATTTCTTGGAAATATTTATAAAATTGTCTATGGACTTGATAATGTTGCCATTGATGCTTATGGCTTGGATGTTTGACGATGATAACTTTGCAATCTTTCCAAAAGGAGGTCAAACGATTCGTAAAATGATAGATGATTGTCTAAAAGCAGTCGTCGGAATCGCATTGACTGTGGTGTTTTTAACATTTTCTATAATGTTCTTGAATGCAGCCTTTGGTTCGTGGACAGGTGCGAATCGCCTTCAAGAAGCGATTATAAACAACGATTCGAAATATTTGATGGATGCGCTTTTGATGCAGAACGACAGCATTGTCACAGTAATTTTAATGGGCATCTTTATTGCTATGTTTATGACGATGATTCCGCAACTTTCGTCTATGTTGTTCAAGATTCAAATATCAGACAAATACTATCAGACGGCGAAAAAAGATATAAATATTATATGGAAAAACCTTAAAAAATGGGGCTCCGCACTAAAAAAATAAAAAATCAAGTGCTTTATTTAACAAAGTGCTCTTTTTTATTCGTACCGAATCTGATATAATTCTCACTGATGAGTAGATTTCCGATTCTTTACTGGCCATATAAAACCACTGGTAATACTGATTATCAGTTGGCGCGAAAGGTTATAAATGCCACAGACGGCATAATGCCTGATGTAATCAGCGAAGATTTGAATTTGCCTGCCATATTCCGTGATAATGAAAATGCAGTTGTATATTACCCTGTGTTTTGCGAATCTACTGGTTGGTGGGGCGAATTATTGGGCGGCGATGGTGTAATCGTTGATAAATTGATTATATCCCCAGAATGCCAATTGATGGTTATTGTCGCCGAATCTCATGCCAAAGCACATGGAATGAATCATTTACTTGCCGCTGAAATCAGACCATCCAGCGGTTTTTTCAAGAAAATGAATTCTTCAATTGCGACTGTGACTGATATGCTGGCGACGGATGCAGGAACGATTTTGGCTCTGTTTTCTGGCAAAAACCAGAATCAATTTGTGAACATAATCGAATCAACTGGTAATTCATATTTGGGCTGCATCGGCAGATTTTAATTTTTTACGATTTTGGTGTTTTAATATTCGTTTTTTCGGGAAAAAACACAACTTTATCTTGATTTTGTGAAAAAAGCATGTATAATTCCCGGGCTATTACATGTAATCTATTAAATAAAAGGACATAAACGATGAAAAAAGGAATTCATCCAGAATATCACGAAATCAACGTCACGATGACTGACGGCAATACTGTGAAAATGTATTCTTCTGTGAAAAAAGATTTGGTTTTATCTACGGATAATTTGAATCATCCTGCTTGGACTGGTCAACGTAATAACGACGGTGTAAAGGGTAAACGTTCCGAAGAATTCAAAAACAAATTCGCAGGCTTTAATTTCTAATAATTTCCGATTCGGGGGGATGCGATTATGGATTTGCTGATTAAAGGTTCAACAGAATTAAATAAAATGTTTGCGGCGTTGCAAAGTACTGCGTCTGGTCTGCGCCGCGATTTTGGAGAGGTTGAAAATTTACAGCAATCATTAAAAGGTGCCCGTGATTTTGTCGCCAAGGCATCAACCAGAATCGAAGAAAGCATTTTATCAGATTTGCAATTGGTTCGCCCCAGTGCCGGTCTTTTGACCCCAAATGTATCTGTGGCTGGGGACGGTCGCGATGAATTTGTGTTGGCACTTTCTGGTGCTGCTAATTTTGTTCGTGGAAATTCACATTTTGCAATATCTTTGGCATTGCGCAGTAATGGCAAAACAAAAATTGCGTTGGTATATTCCCCAATTGATGAGCGTTTATATTATGCAGAAGAAGATAATGGGGCTTATGTCTTTTCTGCTTTTCATTCTGAAAAAATTCGTGTTTCTAATTTGAAAGAACCTATTGATTTAACAATTGGGTACAATACGCGTGGAATTCGTCCGATAATTGTTGGGGATGCGCGCGAAACAGGATGTCCTGCACTTGATTTGGCTTGGGTTGCCGCGGGAAAAATGGACGCGTTTATATCTGACCCAATTGATTTTGCAGAAATGGCAGCTGGAGAACTGTTGGTTCGTGAGGCGGGCGGAAAAATTTTTGACAATGGTGGTGATTTAATCGCTACGAATGGTCATGTTGAACTGTAATATAACCGGCATTGCCGGTTTTTTGAAACCATTACTTGCAAATTAAAAAGATTTAACATAAAATTACTTTTATGAAATTCAAAAAGTATTTTCGTATATTTATCAATTTCGTATTTTGGTGCATTGTTGCGGGCATTGCTGGTTTGGCTGCTTTGATTTTGGTTTATGGTCATGATTTGCCTGATTATAAGAATTTGGCAACTTATACACCGCCTGTGGCAACGCGTTTGTATGCAAGTGACGGTTCACTTTTGATTGAATATGCCGAAGAAAGACGCGTTTTTATCGATTTTGAAGATATGCCGGCCCAATTGGTAAATGCTTTTGTTGCTGCCGAAGATCAAAATTTCTGGACGCATCCTGGTATTGATTTGCGTGGAATAATTCGTGCTGCGATAAACAATGGTATGCGGACACTTGGGTTCGACACAAAATTCACAGGTGCTTCGACCATAACGCAACAGGTGGCAAAGAACTTCTTTTTAACATCCGACAGGACAATTTCAAGAAAGGTCAAAGAGGCAATTCTCGCGCTTCGCTTGGAACGCAGTTTTTCCAAAAAGCACATAATGACGCTTTATTTGAACGAAATATTTTTGGGTGCACGTGCGTATGGTGTTGGGTCTGCGGCTTTGATGTATTTTAACAAGCCGGTCAAAGACTTAACTTTGGCTGAATGTGCGTTTTTGGCATCTTTGCCAAAGGCACCAAATGACAGAAATGGCGCCATAGAACGCAGAAATTATGTCTTGAAACGCATGGTGTCCGACGGCTATATAACAAAAGAAGATGCACAAATTGCAGCAGCCGAACCATTGAATATAAATTCTGGCTTTACTGCACAAATGGAACCAGAATTCCAATATTTTGCAGAAGATGTTCGTCGTAAACTATTGGAAACAATTGGTCGTGAAACCCTGTATAACCAAGGGCTTTATATAAAAACAACGATTATCCCAGAATACCAGCGTGCGGCGGCGGCGGCATTGAACAAGGAATTGGATGCTTATAACGGTAATCGTGGTGCAGGGGAACCAAAATTACAAGGCGCAATTATCGCAATGAACCCGCACACAGGACGAATTGTTGCAATGTCTGGTGGGCGTTCTTTCCGGGAAAGTTCGTTTAATCGTGCAACCCAGGCATATCGCCAAATTGGCTCTACAATAAAACCGTTTGTATATCTGGCTGCGCTGGAAAAAGGGTTCAGCCCTGAAAGTTTAATACTGGACGCACCGATTGTCGGTTGGCGTGAAAATAACAAAGAATGGCGACCAGAAAATTACGATAAAAAATTTTTGGGAAATATTCCTTTGCGATTTGCGCTGGAAACATCGCGTAATGTGCCGGCTGTGCGTTTAATAGAACAAATTGGTGTTCGCGACGCGATTGATACTGCGCAAAGATTTGGTGTTTATCCCAAAGATTTAAGGAATTTGAACGAATCTTTGGCATTGGGCAGTGGTGAAACCACACTGGAAAAGTTGGTATTGGGATATTCTGCGTTTGTGAACGGTGGGCACGCAATTGAACCAAAGATGATAGATTATATCGAAGACAGATATGGCAATGTTATCGGTGGACAAAAACATCAACAAATTGAATGGCGTGATGGCTTATTGCCGCCTGTATCTGATACCCAGTCTGAACCTTTGTCTGATGCACAAAGTTTGTATCAAATCGTTTCCATTTTACAGGGTGTGGTTGAACGTGGAACCGGTAAACAGGCACGTATAGAAGGTCATACGATTGCCGGAAAAACAGGAACCACGAATGATGTCAAAGATGTATGGTTTGTTGGCTTTTCAAAAAATATGATTGCGGGTGTATATCTTGGGTTTGATACACCAAAATCTTTGGGCAAAGGTGCCGGCTCTCACATGGCTGCGCGTGTATTTGCAGACTTTATGCGTGTCGCGTTAAAAGATGAAAGTAATCAGCCTTTCCCTGTGCCAGATGGCTTGAATTTCATTCGCGTCAACAGAAATACAGGTGTTGCCGCATCCCAAGATCCGAATGGCGTTATTATAAATGAGGCTTTCAAGCCAGGTCAAACCCCGAATCAATTGCAATATGTTGATGAAGAGACAACTGAGAAACCAGTGGTCGGCGGAATATTTTGAAAATATATGTTTTACATTCGTTTTTTTATGATAAAATAAAAGCATAAAGAAGAAGGAGTTTTTTTATGCTGACTGATTTTTTGCTTTCGCGCGGATATAGTTTTTTTGCCAGTGGTTGGACCCAGTTTGCGGCTGCATTTGGCACGGCTTTTATGATAATGATTATTTTCGGGCGCAGTTTTATAAAACTGATGCACAGAATTCAGGGCAATGGTCAGCCGATAAGTGAAAATGTTCCATTGGAACATCTAAAAAAAGCGGGCACTCCGTCAATGGGCGGCGTTTTAATTTTGATTGCGATATTTGTCGCGTCACTTTTATTTATGCCAATGCACAATATGACAGGCTGGATAGCATTATTGTCGCTTTTGATGTTCGGAACCATAGGTTTTATTGATGATTATAAAAAAATAGCCAGTCAATCGAAAAAGGCTTCTAATGGTCTGTCGCCGTCAATGCGTTTGTTTTTGGAAGCTATTTGTGTTGGTATTTTGGCATATTTTATCAATAAAACAATGCCTGGTTATGTTCCGCGTTTATCAATAGTTTTGGGTTCTTCTATTGAATTGCCATTGGCTTCGTGGAATTTGGGATATTTGTTTGGTATCCCTTTGACCTGTGGTTTCTTGTATTATGTGTTTGCATATTTTGTTATATGTGGTTCTGCGAATGCGACTAATATCACAGATGGCCTAGACGGTATGTTATCGAAATTGTATATGCCGGTATTATTGGTCTTGGTGGTTGCTCTGTATGGTGCAACGCGCACAGGCTTTATGGATGCAGTTATATTTTTACCAGAAACGAGCGCTCTTTACGGCGTCCTTGGGGCTGTGTTTGGTGGAGTTTTGGGCTTTTTGTGGTTTAATGCAAAACCAGCGGCTATATTCATGGGAGATGTTGGTTCTCTTGCCCTTGGTGGCTTTATGGGAACCGTCGCGATGTTATTAAAATCAGAAATCATTATGGGGGTTGCGGCTGGCATGATGGTATTGATTTTGTTGTCTTCGTTTACACAAACAATGTATTTCAAAATGACAAGAAAAATCTCTGGCACGGGCAAACGTATATTCTTGCGTGCACCAATTCATCATCACTTTGAAGAATTAGGATGGTGCGAAACCAAGATAGTAGATAGATTTTTCATAATGTCCATATTGTTTTCTGGCATTGCTTTGATTTTATTAAAGTTCGCATAAAAGGGCAAAGATTATGTTAAGAATTACGCGTGGTGAAGAAAGCAGATTAACAAGTTGGTATTTTGAAATAGACCGTGGTTTATTAGGCTTGGTATTGGGACTGGTTGTGATTGGTACAATAACGATGATAACTGCGGGTGCTGCAGATGCTACGCGTATGGGGTATCCTTGGTATCACTTTATACAAAAGGCTTTTTTACCATACACTTTTGGGCTGTTCAGTTTGTTTTTTTTCAGTATGCTGAACAAAAAGCAGATTATATGTATTTCTGTTATCGGTTTGGTTTTGGGACTTGGTATATTGCTGTTGACGGCGTTTCCTAATCCTTTTCAAGTAATAAAAAACGGTAGTCACAGGTGGGTTCGCATTGCTGGTCAGACATTTATGCCGGCTGATATATTAAAACCTTTTTTCATAGTCACAACAGCATGGTTTTTCGCATTGATGCGCAAGAAGTATGGCAGCGATATTTTCTTTAACAAGGAAGCATGGAAACTAAGCAAAATAAGTTGGGTTCCGTATTTGGTTATATTTTCAATTTGTGTTTTGTTGATATTACTGCATCCAGATTTTGGAACAGCGCTTTTGTATATAAGTGTTTTTGGCGCAATGTTGTTTGTGGCAGGCTTTCCGTTGAAATGGTTGCCCGGAATATTGGGTGGAATTGGCGGGCTGGCGGCATTAGCAATTGCGTTTTTGCCACAATTGGCACACGTTCGTGAGCGTCTCGGGCACGTTTTTTATGTTGAGCCGCGAAGCCAGGTTTGGTATTCATTGAACGCGATAAAGCATGGTGGTCTGTTTGGAAGTGGTTCAGAGGCGTATGTCAAAGATGTCTTGCCAGAAGCAACGAACGACTTTGTCTATGCTTCTTTTGCCGAAGATTGGGGAACTATTGCAGCATGTTTGTTGGTTTTGTTGCTGTTTTTGATATTGAACAAACTGATAAAGCACGCAATTCATGCGCGTGAAGATTTTGTTGTTTATGCCATTGCTGGAACGGCCGCATTGTTTGGCGTTCAGATTTGCTTTAATTTGATGACAGCGCTTCATCTGGTAATAAACAAGGGAATGACTTTGCCATTCATATCGTATGGTGGTGTGTCTTTTGTCACATTCTGTGTAATTTTTGGAATGATATTGGCGTTGATACGCGAAGATACTTGGAATAAATAAGATAAGGGGAAGAATATGAAAATATGGATAGCAACAGGTGGCACAGGTGGACATGTTTTTCCAGCGCTTAGTGTCGCAAACGAATTATCAAAACGTGGACATAAAATAACAGTGTCTTGTGATGGTCGTGTTTGGAAAATGGTTCAAAACGGTAAACCACAAAATTCAAAGCAAGTGTTTGTTTGGGCGTCGGGTGTTGGTGCAAAATCAAAGTTGAAACAAATGCTGGCATTGTCAAAGATAGGGATATCTGCCGTTGCCTTGGTGCTGCGGTTTATGTTTTTTCGCCCATCGCGTGTGGTCGCATTTGGGGGCTATGCGTCTGTGCCTGCTATATTCGCTGCGCACGTTTGGAAAATACCAACATACTTACATGAACAGAATGCGGCGATTGGGCGCGCGAATAAATTTGCTTTGCGCTGGGTAAAAACTTTGATGACCAGTTTTGAAACAGTGAACGGTATGCCAAAACAGAGCAATGCTGTGATCGTTTATACAGGTTTGCCTGTGCGCGAAGATTTTATTAAAAACGCGAACGCACCGTTAAAGCATGAAAATAAAATCTTGGTGACAGGTGGTTCATTGGGGGCGCAAATATTAGATGAAATTGTTCCGGTTGCAGTATCTGAAATGAAAAATAAAAAGATATTCATAACGCACCAAACACGCCCCGAAAACGTAGAAAAATTGCAAAGATTTTACGCAGAACACAAGATTCGCGCGAATGTATTATCTTTTATTCGCGATATGTCGTCGGCGATAGTTGATGCAGATTTGGTTATCGGGCGAAGTGGTGCTAGCACAGTCATAGAATTGGAAACAATTGGTCGTCCTGCTATATTGGTGCCATTAAACATAAACCCAGACCAAGCGGCAAATGCGGCATCTTTTGAAAAATTGGGTGGTGGCTTTGCAATTGCCCAAGATAAATTTTCTGCGAAATGGTTATCGTCCACACTTGATGAATTGTTTGATAATCCATCACGTCTTGGCAAAATGGCAAAGAAAGCGTATGTGAAAAACATAGCTGTCGACCGAATCGCCGACACCGTGACAAAATAAAAAATGCCCATTCGGGCATTTTTTTAATCTTCACCAAAGTCCATGTCGCGTAATTTTTCTGCGCGTGGGCTGATTTTTGATATAGATGTTTGTATTTGTTCTATATCTGTTTGTGCCATTGTAAAATGCTGGGCAACTTTGCCAGTCCGTTCATTCAATCTATTCAAATCAGTAAGTAGTAAATCAAGTTCTCTTTTGATTTTCCCTGCTACGCGTTTGATTTTTATATCTGATAACACTGCACGAATTGTATTTAATGTAGCCCACAATGTTGCCGGCGAAACAATAAAGACTTTTTTATGTGCTGCATATTCAATCGTGTTTGGAAATTTTGTATGCAATTCCATAAATATAGATTCAGACGCAATAAACATCATTGCGCTCTCTGCTGTCACGCCTGGAATAATGTATTTTTCGGCGATTGCGTCAATATGCTTGCGAACATCTAATTCAAATTGTTTCATCGCGCCCATATCATTTGTATTTTCTAAAATTCTATTATAACTTTCCAGTGGAAATTTGCTGTCGATTATCATGTCTCCCGGTGGATAAGGCAACCTTATCACACAATCAGGGCGAACGCCGGTTGATAATACACTTTGAAACGCGTATGTTTCTGGCGGCATAATATCACGAACCAAATCTTCCAATTGTCTTTCGCCAAAAGTTCCACGGGCTTGTTTGTTCCCCATCAAAATATCTTTGAAATTCGCAATATCAGAACTGATATTCTTTAATTCAATCGCATTTTGTGACAACATGCCCAATCTTTCGGATAATCTTTCGCGCAATCTTGCGTTGTCCTCGCGAAGTGCTGATATATCCACCGTTGGACGGCGATACAGCAAAATCAACAACAGCACAACTATCAAGACCAAAAGTATAAAAATATAAGTTGTCATTTGAAAATCCTTTGCTACAATTCTCTACAAGATTATAAAGGGTTTTATAAATGTTGCAAATGAAACTTTGTGGAGATTTGGTGTTGCGCGAAAAATGCGCACCTGTTTCTGACATAACACCAGAATTGCTGAACACCATGGATGAAATGGTAAAAATGATGGAATCGCAAAATGGTGTTGGACTTGCCGCGCCCCAGGTTGGTATCACACAAAGATTCTTGGTTATGATGAACCCTGATACGAATGAAATATATCGTATGATAAACCCAAAGATAGTATCAAAAAGTAGTGAAACCTGTTTAATGGAAGAAGGGTGTCTGTCTGTCCTTGGGGCAGACGGTTTACCGGTTTATGCGCATGTGCGTCGACCATCATCTGTGACTGTGGAATGGACAAACGAACATGGCGCAATGCAGACTGCACAAATGGCGGGAACTATCGCGCGCATCGTGCAACACGAAACAGACCATTTGGACGGGGTTTTATTTGTGGATTATTTGTCTGGTGTAAAACGCGAAATGCTTATGCGCAAAGTAAATAGGAGGCATTAAATGAAATTGATTCTAATGGGAACCAATGATTTTGTTGTCCCGATTTTTGAAAATTTAGCAAACGCACACGATATAATCGCGGTCTTTACACGTGCGCCAAAGCCGGTGGGAAGAAAACATGTTTTGACCAAATCTCCGGTGCATGTTTGGGCTGAATCACGCGGATTAAATGTGCATACATCAATCAAAGATTTTGATTCTATTACACAAAAATCAGATATGATTATTGTTATTTCTTATGGCATAATTTTGCGTGACAATGTTTTGAATGCAGCGCGTTGTATAAATATTCACCCAAGTTCGCTTCCTAAATATCGTGGTCCGTCGCCAATAAGGACTGCTATATTAAACGGCGATAAAACAATGGACATCTGTTTAATGGATATGGTTGCTGAAATGGATGCAGGCGATGTCTTGATGCGCAAAACTATTCAAATAGATGATAACGATACAAATGAATCTGTTGAAAACAAAGTATCAACCGCCGCAACAGAATTGTTAAACGAATATTTGGCAAATCCAGATAAATTTGTCGCGCAACCGCAAATCGGAACCCCAACTTTTACACGTAAATTTACTGGTGATGATGAAATAATTGATTGGAACAATACACCATGGCAGATTCATAATCAAATAAGGGCTCTTGGCTGTGGTCGTACAAAAATAAATGGGGTAGACATTAAAATTTTGGAAACACGAATTGAAAACGGTGAATTGAAAATTATAAAAATTCAACCCAGCGGCAAAAATGCGATGGATTGGAAAAGTTTTATAAACGGTCTGCGCGGTGCAGAAATAAAATATGGGGAATAAAATGCGAATACAGCAAAGATGTTATGATTGTGAATATTGTAAGTACAGTTGTAGTTATGAAGTTTTTTATTGTACACAGAATAACCTGAGAAACAAATTAAATTTCTTGCTTGGGTTAAAAGTGGTGGACGAAGCAAAAAAGGCTTGTAAAAAAGCATTGGTAAACACAAGATGACGCGTTATAAAATAAATCTTGAATATGACGGAACAGACTTAATTGGATGGCAAGAAAATATCCAAGGTCCGTCTGTGCAGTCTTTATTGCAAGATGCGATTTTTCAATTTTGTGGAGAAAGGGTCACTGTATTTTCTGCTGGGCGTACTGATGCTGGGGTTCATGCGTTGAATATGGTTGCGCATTTTGATTTGGAAAAAAATCAAGAACCAGAAACAATTATGCGCGCGCTGAATTTTTATTTAACTGAAAAACCTGTATCTGTATTGAATTGTGAACAGGTCAGTGATGATTTTCATTCGCGTTTTTCTTGTGTCGCGCGTCATTACAAGTATGTTGTGATAAATCGCAGTGCGCCGATTGTTCTGAAAAAGAACAGGGCTTGGTGGGTGCCACAAAAACTGGATATAAATGTGATGAAAGACGCCGCAAAAAAATTGATTGGTCAGCATGATTTTACTTCGTTTCGTGCAGCGCAATGTCAGGCAAAGTCCCCAATAAAAACACTTGATTCCGTTTCAATAACGCAAAATGGTGATGAAATAATATTTGAATTTTCCGCACGTTCTTTCTTGCATCACCAGGTTCGCAATATGGTTGGGACTTTGGTTGAAATTGGTATGGGTAAACCATACAAAATGGATGAAATTTTTGCTGCCAAGAATCGCAGTGCAGCGGGAATAAATGCGCCGGCGTGTGGACTTTATTTTATCGGTGCTGATTATTCCACGGACGGCGATTTATAATTTTTGTTATTTTGCCGTTTTGGTAAATAATCAAACCATCACTTAAAATTTTTGCATAACAATTTGGTGCGCTTATGTCAAAAGTCGCAACAATATAATCAACAGATTTATCGTGACATACTTCATCAATGGTATTTAATATCGCTGTGAATTTTTGTATGTAAACTATATTCCATTTTGGTGTGTTATACCTGCAAACACCATTTTTACACTTGTATCTTTTGTTTTTGTCTGGAGCTTGTTCGTTATTGAATTCATACCACGAAGAAAAAGCAAAATAGTGTTTAGCCATCTTTGCATGATTGAACTGTAATTTATCATCAACATTAAAAGCAACCAGTTCGTGGTCGTCTGTTGCATAAAATAGTGGTCGCTCTGTTGCCAAATATACAACAATCGCAGATGTTATAAATGTGGCACATAAACAATAATTTACATTTCTTATAAAATATTTTTTGGAATCTGAATTCACAATTAAAACCAAGCAAATCAAACCCAAAATACACAAAACTAAAACAGTATTAGACATATACGGCATATGAATATTTGCATGTGGAAGATTTGTTATATTTGTCGCGATAGATAGTGCGAATTGATAAACATCATCACAAATATTTATCAAAAAATGATAATTGAATATTGCACAAATTGTTCCGATTATAACCAGTGGCATAATAGCAACAGAAAATATTGGCAGCAAAATAATATTTCCAATCAAACCATATAAAGGGATATATCCAAAGTGCGCAATTATAAAAGGCATTGTGAAAATTGTCGCGACAACAGCGGTCATCAAAGACGCATACATAATATGTAGGCATCGCATAATAAACGTGCGCTTTTTATATTCTTTGTCTTTGAAAAACCAAAGCAGTCCAAAAATAGCAGAAAATGATAATTGAAAACCTGCGTTCATTACAGAAAAGGGGTTTGTTAAAAATATAGCAAGAAAAGCGAGTGCTGCATTACGCAAAGACAAAACCCCGCGTCCTAAAAGAATCGCAGCAAAAATTATTGTCGTCATTAAAAACGCGCGCACAGTTGCAACGCTTATTCCAGATATACATAAATAAAACAGCAGACCACCCCAAGCGCATATTATTGCAGGATATTTTGCAGGAATGCGTCTTGTTATTCTTGGAAACAATCTGAAAAAGAAATATAATAATGCAAACAGCCAACCACCAACCAAAGTCATGTGAAAACCACTGATAGACCATACGTGTCCGATGCCGACAGATTTCCAAACATTATTCTCAAATTCTGGAATTGTTTTCTTGTATCCCAAGACTAGCGAATCAGTTAAAAAAGAATTCGATTTATTGTGTATATAATTCCTTATACATGGTGCGGAATCTGATTTTGTAATTTCATAGTCTTTGAAAAATCCTGTGGCAGATATTTTTGAAAAATATGCCCACCGTGCAAAGTCAAATGATGCTGGAACATACTTGGCCGACGGATGAAATAATAGCGCATTACCAGAAATTGTATCACCAATATTTATATTTTGCTTGTCATCAGATATACTGACTCTGATATTTGCGAATTTATGTTTTTCATCTGATTTAATTTGTTCAATTGGAACCTGCAGTGTTAAACGCGTTTTGTCTGTTGTGTAATCTATATCTTTTACAATTCCAGAAATTTGAATTTCTCCAAAAGAATTGTTGACATTTGGCGTATCAACAATATGCGTAAAAGACATCGCATAAAAGAACCCAAATAAAAATATAGCAATCGCGCGAATAAATAAATTTCTATTTTTGTATATAACCGTTGCCAGTAAAATTGTAATTAAAATCGGAAAATGAAAATCTGGCTCTAGCCCAAGCGAAAAATACAGCGCAGCACCAAAAGCTACAACAAACGGCGACCAAAGAAAAATATTTTTGTATTGGTTGTTTAAGAATTCTTTCATAAAATGAATTATAAAGTTTTATATCCGGAATGCCATTAAATAATCATTTCCCAAAAATAAAATCTGAATTTGAAGATATGGAAATAATTGTTTCCATATCGTCGTTTTCGGACGCGTGTTGTTTTATTGTCTTACCGCATTTTTCGCATTTGTGGGTAATTATAAATTCGCCGCCTTTTTGTTCGATTGATATTGGTTTCATCATGCCACCACAATCTGATTGGCGGTCCCCTGGGTTATTATCAACGTGTCGCGACCATAAACATCTCGGACAATGGTTAGTATACCCATTGCCTAAAACGTCTGCGCCACAATGGGCGCAGATAAAATTTTCTTTTGTTTTTGTGAATTTTTTCATTTTACAAGCCCAACGCATCACGATACATTTTCGTCAATTCGTCTGCTTCGTCCAGTTCATCTGGATCCAATTTGCGCAATCTTATCATTTGACGAATGTATTTTGGGTCATATCCCGCAGATTTAGCCTCACTATATACTTCCTTGATATCGGCAGCAATAGCGGCAGTATCTTCGTTCAATTTTTCGATTCTTTCGATAATGCTGATTAACTGAGCGTTATCAATAGCACCATGATTTGCATTTTTCATATTCTTCCCCTTGTCTTTTTGTTTACTTATATGATATATTATCAAATATAAAAAGCAAATGTTTTTATATCGGTAGAAGGGAACATAAAATGAGATTCACAAAAATAACAGCGTCAATCGGTCCAAATTGCGAAGATAGAAAGACTTTGGCTGATATGATAAAGGCAGGTGTCAATGTGTGTCGCCTGAATTTTAGTCATGATACAGGAAACGTTCAAGGGGCAAAAATAGATTTAATACGCGCGATTTCTAAACAACTAAATACGCCTGTTGCGGTTATGGTTGATATCCAAGGGCCAAAGCACAGAATAGGGGACTTCAAATCAGAAAAACATTATCCGTTGCACGTCGGACAAAAATTTGTTCTCGATTCTGATGAAACACCGGGCGATGAAACGCGTGTCCATTTGCCGGATATGGATGTTATGAAGTCATTATCAGCAGGTGATAGAATTTTACTAAATGACGGCAAAATAGAATTGAAGGTAGATGCTGTTTTTGACGATAAAATTGAAACAACCGTCGAACGTGGTGATGAAATCTGGTCGCGTCGCGGGTTTAATCTGCCTGATACAGAAATAGATATGGATATTTTAACAGACAAAGATAAAAAAGATTTAGAATATGCAATTACAAAAAATCCTGATTTTGTGGCTGTGTCTTTTGTCCAACGTGCCGAAGATATTGCAAATGTTCGCGACTTTATAAATGCACGCACCTCACAACCAATAAAAATAATTGCAAAAATAGAGCGTCCAAATGCAGTCGCCAGAATTTCTGATATAGCAAACGCCGCGGACGGGATTATGATTGCGCGTGGTGATTTGGCGGTTGAAATGCCTTTTGAACAAGTCCCAGCAATTTCGCGACACATTATTCGTGAATGTCGAAAATTAAATCGCCCAGTAATAATGGCTACACAAATGTTATCAAGTATGGTGCACAGCGAATTTCCAACACGTGCAGAAATTTCAGATGTTGCAAATGCAGCATATTTGCGGGCTGATTCTACAATGACTTCCGAAGAAACAACAATTGGGGATAACCCGGTAAATGTTATTGGAACAATGAATAAAATATTGTCATATTCAGACAAAGATACAATTGAAAATCCGTATGATTGGTCGCGCCTTGATAATATTCCTGAAAATGATTGGTCACGTTCTGTGTCGTCTATGGCACATTTGAATCATGCTGTGGCTATTGTTGTTTTTGCGCATGATACAGACATCGCGACGCAAATTGCATGTCGTCGTCCTGATATTCCAATCATAGCAGTTTGTGATGAAGAGATGATTGCTAATCAATTATGTTTAATTCGTGGTGTTATGCCTGTTTTAGACGACTATTCATTTGCGCAAAGAGATGCGTTTGGTATTGTGCGTCAATTTGGTATCGGCTTTGGCAAATTGGTTATTGTTGATGAAGACAAAATAAGTTTGCGAACGATTGATTAAAAAAAGTCGGTTTTACCGACTTTTTTTATCGAATATATTCACCAAAGTATTTTTTTATTTGATGCGCATCATAAAGGTGTTCAATGGTTTTTATCAGACTGAAAAACCAAACTGCATTAACCAATAAAGTCAATGGTTTTGGTGCATTCATTGAAAGCATAATGACATATCCTGTGATTTCAATTTTTGTCGCGGTTCCCCAAATCAGCGCCCATTTGCGTTCGTTTTTCAAATCTCGTTTCAAAAAGTTGTTTTCTTTATTGTCTGTTGGCAGAGAGTAATCTTCTGTCGATGAAAAATAATGTTGTTTTTTTGCTTTGTTCTTCATTTTTGTTGGTACCTTTGTCTTTGGGGCTATTATAATGGTATGATTTTAATTGTCAAAACAATAAATTGTTTTTTCATATTGACCCAGTGGCGATATTTTTACTATGATTTTTGATTATGAAGAGAGTTTTTGCGTTTATCGTATCTTTATTTGCGTACTTTGGTATGGCGTACGGCGTGCCGTATCGTGCAGTATTGGTCGCAGATATAGATTCTGGACGTGTCCTTTATCAAGAAAACGCAAATCAGTTAAATTATCCGGCGTCATTAACGAAAATAATGACACTTTATTTGACTTTTGATGCGTTGGAACATAATAGATTGCATCTGGATGATTATTTAATTGTGTCCAAATCTGCCGCAGATGCCCAGCCTGTAAAGTTAGGTTTAACAGCGGGCAGCAAGATTACGGTCGAAGACGCAATCAAAGCGGTTGCGGTACATTCTGCGAACGATGTTGCGCGTGTTTTGGCTGAAAACCTAAAAGGTGGCAAAGAAGGCAATTTCGCAGATTTGATGACACGTGTTGCGAATGAAATTGGGCTTCAACATACCAATTTTGAAAATTCTTCTGGTTTACCAAATGACGACCATATGTCGACTGCACGTGATATTGCTTTGCTGTCTATGGCTGTGTATAAGCATTTTCCGCAATATTGGAAATATTTTGGAATAAAAACTTGGACTTATAATGGAAAGACCTATACAAATGGCAACCGATTGTTGGGAACCTATCCAGGGTGTGACGGTATGAAGACTGGGTTTACAAACAAATCGAAATATTCCCTTGTTGCGACGGCAGAAAGGGGTGGGTATCATCTTATCGCAGTTGTTCTGGGCGCAGAAGATAAAGATGTGCGTGCCCAAGTTGCTGCAAAAATGTTGAATATCGGCTTTAACAAAGTTGGTGTAAAAACTTCCGCGAATTCATATAACGAACAACCACATACTGTCGCACCGACGACGACTAATCCTGTTGCAAAATATGCACAACCAAGTGAAACGAATACATATCGTGGTACTGGAAGTGTTGGTGTGCAATGTGGTGCATTTTCATCTTATAATTCTGCTGTAAACCAATCAGAAAAAGTGAAAGCAATAACAGGTATAACCCCAGACATACAACAAAACGAAAGTGGGCTTTATCGTGTTCGTATAAATGGATTGTCTGAAAGTGGTGCACAAAGCGCGAAAAATGCTGCGTCTAGAAACGGAATCGATTGTTATATATTTCATTAAAGAAAATCATGAATATCAGAATAGAGAAACTTATTAAACAATTTGCAAAATTACCACGTGTTGGAACACGGGCGGCATCACGCATAGTAATTGGCTTATTGCAAGACAAAACTGGTCGTGCACAAAGTCTGGCTGCGTCGCTGATTGATGCTGCGGAACATATTCATCCTTGTTCTAATTGTGGGGTTTTAACAGACGGTGATATTTGTGAATACTGTGCGGATACATCGCGTCAAAATGGACAATTGTGCTTGGTCCGCGATTTGTCTGATGTTTTGGTTTTGGAAAAGTCTGGCGTTTTTCATGGTCGTTATCATGTGTTGGGTGGAATGCTGTCTGGTGTTGGCGGAATAACACCAGATGATTTGAATATTGCGAATATACAATCGCGAATCAAAAACGAAAAAATAAGTGAAATAATTTTTGCTTTGCCTAATACAATAGAGGGTAAAACCACCCAGCAATACGTAATTTCTATGATTGGAAATGACGGTATAGTTTTTTCTGAATTGGCGTCTGGTGTGCCATTGGGGGGCGATTTAGATTACATTGATGACGGAACTTTGACTTTGGCATTTGGGGGACGAAAAAAATTATGATGGATAAAGTTGCATCTTTGCCACCTGTATCAGAAATGATGCGAGGAAGCGGTTTGGAACCCAAAAAACAATTTGGACAAAATTTTTTATTTGATTTGAATTTAACTGGTCGTATCGCGCGCTCGGTTCCTGATATAGAAAAAACGGCAGTCATAGAAGTTGGACCAGGACCAGGTGGTTTGACTCGTGCGCTGTTGTTGGCAGGGGCAAAGAAAGTTATTGCGATTGAAAAAGATAAAACAACATCGCCAATTTTATCCCAGATTGTTGATGCGGCGAATGGTAAATTGGAAATAATTTACGGTGATGCATTAAAAACAGATTTATCAAAATTCAATAAAACAGGATATGCGATTTGTGCGAATTTGCCTTATAATGTTGGAACAGAGTTATTGATAGGCTGGCTTAAACAAATTGCAAATGGTGCGAATATAAAGTCTATGACATTGATGTTTCAAAAGGAAGTAGCAATGCGCATAGTGGCAGATCTTGGCGATGAACAATATGGGCGTTTGGCGGTTCTTGCAAATTTAATTGGTGATACAAAAATTTTATTTGATGTTCCAAATACTGCGTTTGTTCCGCGACCAAAAGTGCAGTCTGCGGTTGTTCAAATTATTCCAAACAAAAATAAAATCAAAGAAATTAGTGATATAAAAAAATTGGAAAAATTGACGGCAAAATTATTTGGCATGCGTCGTAAAATGATACGTGGAATTTTGAAGATAGATTGGGAACAATACGGTTTGACCGGGACCGAGCGTGCAGAAGAAATAAACCCTAAAAAATTCCTTGAAATCGCTAACCATATTGATGTAAATTTGTTGTGATATAAAAATCGGAGGGAAGATAATGTCCATAGCAACACTTATGTTTTTTGTAATAGCATTTGTCGCAGTATTTTGTATTCGTTATTTGCGTATGGGAACTTTGTTGGCATTTTTATTGACTGGTATCTTGGCGGGTCAGCATGTTCTTGGATTGTTCGAATTATCAGGTACTTGGAATTTTCTTGGCGAACTTGGGATAATGTTTTTGTGGTTTAATATTGGTCTTCAAATCAATATGAAACGATTGTGGCAATTAAAACAGACTATTTTTGGACTCGGTGCGTCCCAGGTTTTAATGGTTGCGGTAATGCTTTTCCCAATATTGGCGGGTATAACAGAATGGACGCTTATTGGAACAATAATGATTTCGCTTATCCTTGCGATGTCAAGTACTTCGGAAGATTTGCAAATTTTAATGGACAGAAATCAATTGCAAACAAATATGGGGCGTCAGACTTTTTCAATTTTATTATTCCAAGATTTATTATCAATTCCACTTCTTGCGATGTTGCCTGTTATGGCGGGCAAATCAATCAATTTGGGTGCATCAATAATTGATATTTTGGTGATGTCGCTTGGGTTGATTTTGGGGGTAATAATTGTGGCGAAATTTGTTATCAATCCTTTGATGCGCTTGGTTTCCAAAGTTCATTCTCAAGAAGCATTGGTTTTGGCGATAATGGTAAATATCGTAGTTTGGGCAGTGATATTAAATTTAATGGGCTTGCCACCAGCACTTGGCGCTTTCTTGGCGGGTATGTTGATGTCTGAAACAGTTTACAGACATCAAATTACGGCGACCATTGAACCTTATGCGATGTTATTCCTTTCGTTGTTCTTTATCGTGTTGGGTATGGGAATAAACTTACCATTCTTGATGACTCACAAGACCATGATTTTTGTAGGCGTAATTGGATTGGTACTTATAAAATTCTTTGCGCTATATATTGTGGCACGTGTGCGTCGTCTTCCTGTGCGTGAAGCATCTTTGATGTCCCTAATCTTGGCCCAAGGTGGTGAATTTGGTTTGTTAATTTTACAGACGATGAAAACAAACGGAATAAACGCAATTCCACCTGCACACCAAGAAATTTTAACCGCTATTATAATTGTTTCCATTATGTTAACACCTATATTGTTGCAGATATACGATGTATTGCTGAAAACAGGTAAATTTTTCAACGGTGCCATCAGCAAGAAATTATCAGAAAGAATTTCAGAAGAAACACCGACTGTTGTTATTTGTGGTTTTGGTCGTATGGGACAGATTATCGCACAAATGCTGGAATCTGAACATATTTCTTATGTCGCAATAGATGCCAATGTTGACGAAGTTATAATGGCACGCGAACAGGGGTATAATGTGATTTATGGTGATTCCAAGAAAGAATCTATTTTGTTGGCTTCTGGGCTTAAACCACGAAAAACGCGTGCCGTTGTTATATCACTTGATGATGAAGCGGTTGCACATGATATAGTTGCTACATTACGTGGCTTTGTTCCCCAGATTAAAATATTTGCGCGTGCGCATAATTTGAAGTCATCAAAAGAATTATTAAAAATGGGTGTAAAATCTGCGATGCCGGAGATTATAGAATCTTCACTTATCATGGGTGCAGAAGTATTGTCTAGTGTCGGCTTGTCCCAGCATAAAATAAACTATCTCAAAGCGCACCTGCGTGAAAACGGATACGAAAATGTGCAAAAGCCAATCAATGTGAAATAAAGATATTCCATTTGATTTTGTAATCTATAATTGCTATATTTTTTGAAACACGAGGTTTTATATGAAAAAGTATTTCAAATATATGGCAATCATAGTCGCTGTTTTCGCAGCAGATTTTTTTTCCAAGGCATATTTGTTGAATTTTTTTGCAAATAAATGGGGCGATTCAGTTTATAACCCAAATGTGATTTGTGCAAAGTGTCGAATTAACGGAATCGTCGCATCTTGGAACGATATAATCGGCGGCGATTATGGACTTTCCAATTTATTCAATATACATTTTATATGGAACCGCGGTGTTTCTTTTTCGGCACTGAATTTTGTAATGCCTGTGATTCTCAGTGTTTTAACAGCGATAATTATTTTATGGTTATTGTATTATTTGTTCAAAAAATCTGCGGTTTACGAAAGATTGCCAATCGCGTTCATAGTTGGTGGCGCACTTGGTAATTTGGTTGACCGGTTGCGCTTTGGTGCGGTTGCAGACTTTATCCAATGGCATATTGGCGGACTTTGGACTTTCCCCGCAATATTCAATGTTGGCGATATATTTATAACATTTGGTGCGTGTCTGTATTTGATAAATATGCTGGTGCAAAGAAAGAAATGTCTAAGAAAATTGGGGGAATAAAACAATGGTAAAATATTTGGATAATAATTCTGGTTTCAATCAATGGATGTCTCAACAACCACAAAAAAAGCCATCGCGTTGGTCGGGTTTCTTTTGGTGGACGCTGTTGTTTCTGTTGGCTTGGTGGATAATGGGTGCTTGGTTCAAACCACAAAATACAGAAATATCTGTATCTGCGCCGGTTGCAGTTGAACAATCAAATGCCGCAAAACAAAGTATTGATAATGATGATATATCAATGGATATCCAAGGGTTGCGCATATCAAACATTTCATTGAATAAACATAAAAAAGATTCCAAAACTGATGAAAAGGTTTCTTTGTTAAACGCTGATAATAATTTCATAGAGGTTGGCTTTGTATCAACAGATGTAAAAACACCGAATGTAAACACGAACTGGGAAAACAAATCTGGCGCAATGCATTGGAATAATAGCGCTGGTGTTCATTTTACGCGAACTATATCGGTGGACGGATATTTGATAACAATATCAGATGTTATTAAAAACAACTCTTCACGTGATGTATCCCTGGTTCCGTATGTGAATATTATGCGTAATAATGAAAGCGCTGCATCTTCTGTGGTGGAAACAGGTGGTGTGGTTTATGCAAACTCTAAATTGGACTATACAAATTGGAACAAATTGAATAAAAAATCAGTTGCATATTCTACTGTTCGGGGTTCATCTGGTTTTGCAGATCAATATTGGGAAACAATCGCATCTCTTGATTCAAATGACCAAACAATAAGTTTGAAAAAAACAGGTGATTTATATATGTCACAAACGAATGCAGCTCCGATAAAGATTACTGCAAAGTCAGAAAAAGAAATAAACACTTATGTTTTCGCCGGACCACGTATGTCAAATGTTTTGAATGTTGCGGCAGATAAAATACCTGGTATTGAAAAGACAATGGATTATGGTTGGTTCTGGTTCTTTGCCCAGCCTATGTTGTGGATGATAAATTGGCTGAATGCTCTGGTTGGAAATTATGGTGTCGCAATTATTTTGATGACAATAATCTTGCGCATTTTGATATGGCCTTTGACACGCAAGTCTTATGTATCAACGATGAAGATGCAAAAGATGCAGCCAGAATTACAACGCGTTCAAAAACTTTACGCGAATGACAAAGCCAGACTTCAATTGGAAATGATGCGTGTTTATCAAACACATAAAACTTCGCCAATGTCTGGTTGTCTGCCAATGTTGGTTCAAATACCAATATTCTTTGCGTTGTACAAAGCATTGCTTATATCCGTTCCAATGCGAAGTGCACATTTCCTTTGGATATCAGATTTAGCGGTAATGGATCCATACTTCATATTGCCAATTTTGATGGGTGCGACGATGTGGTTGCAACAATACTTACAGACACCGCAAACATCAAATAATGGAAACGATGCACTTGCTTCGACCCAGCGGTTTATGAAATGGCTGCCGGTTATATTTACAATAATGTTTGCGTGGATGCCGGCGGGTCTGGTGCTTTATTGGACTGTGTCGAATTTATTTGGAATCTTACAAATGTACATAATAAAGAAAACATCAAAATAAAAATGCCCGCATGGGCATTTTTATTTTATTAAATATTTCAAAAGTGCATCTGGGGTTTGTATACTTGCTTTGTTTATACCACAGAATTTTTTAGTAAATTGAACACATGTCAAGGTGCGAATTTTTAATGGTTCTGGCGGAATTTTTTCTGCGTTGCATTTTATAAATACCCAACCATAAGCAGATAATATTTTCAAATCACGTTTTGTTATGCAGATAATATTTATATCTTTTATGTTTGTAAATTGATATATCTCACATTTATTTTTGTTTATAACAATCGGTGTACAGTGCTTGTATCCTTTACAGAATATGCGAGCCAATTTTTTATGAGTTTTTGTTGAAAATCCGATGTATATAGTCATATTAAAACCTTTTTTCCGCAAAAAAATTTCTGATTTATCTCCCTTTCCCATAAATCAGAATTTATTTTTAATCAACCAACCAACCTTTTGCAGCGGCGTATTCTGATAATGTATCCATAGCAGATTTCCAAAGCGCAGCAGATTTATTCTCATAGTAAATATACTGATGTGGTGCGCGTTTTTTATCGCCGAATTTTTTCATAACATTTAATTGTTCATCTGATAATTTTCCACAAAGATAGAGTTTAGTTATCAATGTTTCTACATCAATCAATTCGCATGGTCTGCGCAATGAAGAACGGTTTCTGTTAAAACCGTTTTGAATTGATTTAGAATATAAAAACCAGAACCAAAGTTGTTCTGCGTTTTGAAATTTATCAGATGAAGATATTGTTTGATTTTGCAAAGTATTGTTTTTCATTTTTTTCTCCTTTTGTTTTTTGTTTGTATCAATCAAAGATACAATTCAAATTAAAATAAAAATTGAATCGTGTAAAACAATACAACCATAACTAGAAACACGAATCGAAAAACCGATTCGAACAAAGTTTTTATATAAAACTATTCGAATCGGTTTTTTGTATTGTTTTACAAAAAAATCTGCCGAAGCAGATTTTTCTATTTCTTTTTATTTAACCTCTATCGGCGGGAAACAATCGCCACCAGTATCAGGACAACAGTTCCACCCATCTTCGCCCATATCTGTATATGTTTCGCCAGGACAACAACCATTTGCATCAGGTGCAACGCCACCGTCACATGTTAAAACATCTTGTTCCACCGTTTCTGCTGGTTTTGCAAATGGGTTTTCAATATACCCTTCGTCATCATATTTCAAACCCAGCACTTCTGTATTATAAGATTTCTTTTGTTCTTCTGTTCCGCTTTGTTTCAAAGTATTTGTATTTATATCATAGGTAGCACTGCCATATTTATCGGTCGCCTTTTGTTGTTCGCTTTGATTATACACAGACTGTTTCGCATTATTTATAGCAGCATAATTCTGAGATTCACAATACAACAGCACTGTTCTGTATTCATAACCAGACCTTGCCCAACCAGAATCATTATCTATTGTCATCTTGTTAGTTTTTGGATCCATTTTACAATACTGATTCAAATCAAAGGAACGAACCTGGCCAACGAAAGAACCGTCATCTGGATTAAATGTTGCTTTGTTTTGCAATTCAGACCACTTGCGGCGTTTATCAGGTGCAGCAGCAATCGCATCACATTTTTTACCAGTTCCTTCACACGATACGATTAAATCAACAGGTGAAAACACATTTATACGTGTTCCAGCAGCAATAGAGAACGGTGGCACAGTATTATCAATTGCATCAACCAATAATTTTTGTGTGATTTTATTCCAAGTATTTATAATATCTTGCTTTGCCATTTCTGATGAACGAATCGTTCCAGATTGAACAACGGTATTATTATCCAAATCTATCTGGTTGATAACAGTATCTGCAATCGGTGCAATCATATTGACAGCCGCAGGAACAAGCGATGTTAACAAAGGCATAACCATTTGTTCAACATAATCAGTGCTGCCATGACCTGGCACGCCCATACGCCCTTGGGCATCGGCAGAATATGGATCTTGACCATCATTCAAAAAATTAAATTCAACACCATCTGGACGAATAAATTGATACCACCTTATATTCATACGACCAAAAGCCTGATATGGTCCCGGCAAATTACCAGACAAATACCCCATCAACAAAGTTCCAGTTGGCAATATAATCGTGCGCCCATCATCAGAATAAACATTTCTGTCCACTGTTGCGCGAACAGGTATGCTGTGATTGACACCGTCTTTAAGTTTATTACCAGATTTGTCATATCCATAAACGCTGGGGTCGGCGCGCACTTCGGATACAATGGTCGCAGGAATTGGTTTGAACTGACGCAATATAAATGTTCTGTCGTATGGTTTAGATGACGTCACATATTCGCCAGCACCAACCCCAGAACCCATAAGCATCGCTGCTTCGGTTTCGTTTCTATTATTTCTGTTGAATTTTCTGCTTTCGTCATGTCCAGAAAGAGGTTGCCCACTTCTACCAGTGGCAACCCATTGCGCAGAAGCACCAAAATCACCATTATTCGCAGGTGCTTCGCCTGCGTCCGGCATTGACAACTTTGGCATACTTAAATTTCTATCGCGAACATTTCTGTACCCAATATGGTCTGAATCAGTCCCGATTCTAGAACCGTCTTTTAACGATGATATAACACCAGTTGCCATATCGTATCTTCCAGTTGGGTTTGAACAGTTTTTGTCTTCAAAAGGATAAAAATAATTTGTCCCACGTTCTGGCTTTATCCAGCCAATCTGATTCCCAGACGCGTCATAACCAGGAATCGCAAATTCAGAACAAGACTTTGGCGGAACAACAGGTTCCGGTTCTGGGTCTGGTTGTCTTATCGGGTTTGGTATGGCAATAGTTTTTATTTCTTCCACCGCCGGTACATACGGTTCTGGTTCCGGTTCATAATACGGTTCCAGTTCTGGTTCAACCACTGGTTCTGGTTCAACAACAGGCTTTTTAACTTCTTCAAAAGCACTGAACGTAATAGGAATTTCTTCGGTGTTAACAGTGTCTTCCGAATTTTCAGTGTACCACGTAATAACCAGTTTTGTCTTTGTAGCATCTTGTGCAGTGAGTGGCGTATAAATCACATTGATATTACAATCGTCAATCGCATCAAAAGTGCAATTATTTGGCGTCGTAAAACCCTTGGCAGATATTTTGATGCTTTCGATAATAACAGGTTCGCTGACCTTTATGTTCAACTTAGCACGTTCTGATTCACCAACTTTGACATTATCAAATTTTATATTCTGCGGTTTAACATTAAATTCTATTGGCTTACTTGCTTCTTTTACAGTGTCGCTGGTCTTACGCGATTTATTAGTAATCATTAATGTCAGCAATATAATAACAATCAAAAAAGCAGCACCCAACAACAGCCACTGCGCATACGCAGGCGTATTGGAACGAAAGTCATCATATTGTTCTTTTATGTATTTCATTTTTTACTGTATCCTGACTACATAGCAACTTGCGCCACTGAATTTCAACAATTGATCACACAATTTTTGTGCAGTATCTATATCAGACAATGGACCAATACGCAAACGATACAAACGTGCCGTCGCAGATTCTGCACCCAAATCGCCAACACCTTGTTCGTCCACCGCAAAGAATACGCTGTTCTTGTATGGTGCCAAAATACCAGCACCGTCTTCACCGCTGAACTTGGCCAGTAATTCTGTCCAATAATCATTCAGTGCTTTGACCGAAGTATCTGATTTCAATTCAACTGCAACCCCGGTCTGATTACTCGTGATAAGTGGTATATTTGACTGTGGCAGATAAGACCCAGCCGTAGGACGTGCAGACGGAACCATATTTGGACCACCAACAACCACAGGTGCACTATCAGAAGAAACATACATTACCGCATCGTTTGGTTGATTATAGACGTATGTCGGTGTGGTAGAATAATAATCGTTCACATTTGCATTTATGGCATACATTTCATCATTATACGCGATATTGTTCAAAGATTGATTTGCCGCAAGTGATTGTGCAACATTCGCTTCTGCCAATGCCATCACAGATGATGTATCTGCAATCAAGAAAGGCTTTGCGCGCTTTTTTATACAAACAATTCTTTGGCCACTGCGTAAAACCAAATCGCCTACTGCTTCGACAATCAATAAACGTCCGTCTTCGCCGTCCGTGCGGAAGCCAACAGGACTTTCGCCACCTTCGACTAATAACGACACAACCGGTCTTTGGGTCATAGAAATTACTTTGTCGCCAAAATCGATATAGGTAAATATGCGGTCGCGCCATACGCGTTCAGGTGCAATTACATAATCGTCTGGATTTGGAACAAATATATCTAAATCAAAGCGAAATTCAGATGGATCAATCTTCATGGTCTTTATCCAACCATAATCTTCGCCGTCAACACCAACCGTAGATGTTTTTGCCGCCGTCTTTTTAAACACAGAACCCATTGCGCCAGCTGGTGCAGGCGTTCCCCCAGATACAACAACATTTGCCCCAGAACCAGCAGAAACATCAACCTGGGAATAGGTAATATCGCTAGAATTTATAGGGTATGCACGCAGATAGAATATGTATTTATTCCCAGATTGACCTGTCACAATCATATTCGTATCGTTTCCGTTATTATCATCTGTTGGGGTTATATACATAGATTGGTCACCAGGATTTGCATCAATATGGAACAACGCGTCATTACCCGTCACAATATCGGCAATCTTTTCGCCAGCAGGCAAAGAAACCAAAGTCGCCATACCAGCGCGCGTTTTAATCGGCAATACAGTTCCTGTTGACCATGTTAAATTGGCATAGCCGGGTTTAAGTGAACCAGACGCCATATTCATATTCGGGTTGTCCCAAGCAGCCTGATAAACAGCATGTGCCGGGCAAACACAACAAAGAACAGCCAACCAAGAAACATTCAACTTACAAAATTTTAACGCGTTCATCTTCCTTTCCTTTCTATAACGAGTATCTGTCTGAATCTAATGGGTCGCCACCGCCGTCCAAAACAGTATATTCTACAACCCGAATACCCAATGGGTTATCACGCAATTTATTCAGGTTTTCCAACGTGTCTGACGCCTTGGAATCAAGAACAGATTGTATTCTTAAACGTATCTTATAATTTTTTTGTGTGGTCTGTCCACCACTATTTTTACATACCCATGCGAATGTCACAACATATTCGTCGTATTTTGCGCTATGGCTTGTTTTTACAACTGCTTGTTCCCTGTTCGTATCAGAAAAGTTCACAGAACACGAAAGGGCAGGTGGCTGGTCCCCAGATGTGTATTCCGAATAAAGTGCGGTTCTTGTCAAAGCAGCATACACACGATTGCTGGACCATGGTTTTATAACACTGACCCAATTTCTTTGTGTCAAAGCAGCATTTTGCAACAATGTATTGCGCGCAATAATGTATTCGCGAACAAAGCCTTGCTCGTAATCTGTAATTGCTTGCTTGTTAGTGGCATCAGGAACCAGAGGTTCAATGACTGCATTTACGGTGCCTGTCCGATTCAATAGAAAGAACACTTCTGGCCGTTCAAGCGGCATTAACTTTACCAAAGCAAACACCAATGCGCCCAGCACAACAACAGACGTTGCCAGCATGAACGTCAATATCCTTGACATCAAAATTGGTGGTTGTATTACCTTTGCCACGTGAACTCCCACATTATTCCAAAATTGATTCTAGACAATTTTATTTTGCTGTTGCAAGCAAAAAAATGCAAAATGTAAAAAATAATCAAAAGTTATGTTTGGAAACTCAAAAAGTATTGCTTTTTTGCTTGATATAAAATTTTGAAATAATTATAATATTTCCGCTTGATTTTTAATATAGGTGTGCTATGCTTCCAACGATTATCAGTGTAATAATGGCGAAATGCCGGGTGTTTTACGGAGGTTGATGCAAAGAAAACTTTTTTACAAAGGGGCTTAGTTCAACGGTAGAATATCGGTCTCCAAAACCGCGGATAAGGGTTCGATTCCTTTAGCCCCTGCCAGAAAAACATTGATAAAAACGCGTTAAAAAAAACCGGGAAAAATATGAAAAAAATAATTGATTTTATAAAGTCTGTGCGTTCCGAATGGTTCAAGATTGTTTGGCCAACACGTGAAACGGTTGTGAATACTACCATTATGATACTGGTGTTTTCTGGTCTTGCCGCGTTGTTCTTTTTTGTAATAGACAGCATTTTGAATGCTTTGGTGAATTGGATTTTCTAAAACTCTAAGGTAAAGGAATAACAGCATGGAAGAAAAAATGCAGTGGTTTGTTGTAAACGTTCATACATCTTGCGAAGACAAGGTTGCACGTGAATTGCGTGAACAGATTGACAAACGTAAATTGAATGCTTATTTTGGTGAAATTTTGGTTCCAACCCGCGAAGTATCTGAAATCAAGGGGGGCAAGCGCGTAAAAACAGAAAAGAAATTCTTTCCCGGATATATTGTTGTTCAAATGGTTATGAATAACGAAACATTTTCTTTGGTTAAACTGATGCCCCAGGTTGTTATGTTCTTGGGACAAAAGGTTAAAAATCAGTCTAAACCAATTCCTATTAGTGAAGCAGAGGCTCGTCGTTTATTGAAACAGGTCGAAGAAGGTTCTGTTATCACCGAAGACACTGTCTATGAAGAAGGTCAAGAAGTACACGTTATTGATGGACCTTTTGCAAACTTCAACGGTATTGCGTCCAATGTTGATAATGTAAAGCAAAAGATGACAGTGACGATTTTGGTATTTGGTCGTGAAACAAGTGTTGAACTTGATTTTACCCAAGTAGAAAGAGTTTAGTGGTAAAACACTATAAAAACGTGGGAGATGCGCCACATCGTACCACAACACTAACCAGATGTTAAAAAAACATCACAAAAAAACGGAGTGAAAAATGGCAAAAAAAGAATTAAAAGGGATAGTAAAATTGGTCGTCCCTGCCAAACAAGCGAATCCTGCACCTCCAATTGGACCTGCACTTGGTGCTGCTGGTGTGAATATTGCAGAATTTTGCAAGCAATTTAATGATAAAACAGCAGATAAAGAACCAGGAATGCCAATTCCTTGCATAATCACTGTTTACACAGACCGCAGTTTTGAATTCATTATGAAATTGCCACCTGTGTCGTATTATATCAAGAAAGCATTGAAATTAAAAATTGGCTCTCATAAACCTGGTCGTGATTTTGTTGGTACAATAACAAAAGCACAAATTGAAGAAATTGCAAAAAATAAAATGCCTGATTTGAATTGTTCAACAATTGAATCGGCGATGAATATCGTCGCTGGTCAATGCCGTTCAATGGGCGTAAAGGTGGAGGACTAAGCTATGAAAGTCACAAAAAGAAAGAAAACTTGGTCCGCGTTGGATACCAAAAAAGTTTACGCATTGAACGAAGCAATTGAAACATTGCGCGGTTATTGTTCCAAAAAATTTGATGAAAGTTTGGAAATCGCAATCAGATTGGGAATTGATGTGACCAAGGCAGATCAAAACATTCGTGGAATGTTGTCTTTGCCAAACGGTACTGGTAAAAAAGTTCGTGTTGCGGTGTTCACAATAAACAACCAAGACGAAGCAAAAAAAGCTGGTGCTGATGTTATCGGTGGCGAAGAATTGATTGAAAAAGTTGCAAATGGATTTTTGGAATTTGACCGTGTTATTGCAACACCAGATATGATGCCAAAAATGTCCAAGGTTGCACGTGTTTTGGGACCAAAAGGTTTGATGCCAAATCCAAAATTGGGTACTGTCACAAATAACGTAGCCGAAGCGGTTGCTAATGCAAAAGCGGGTCAGATTGAATACCGTGCTGAAAAGAAAGGTATTATCCACGCTGGTATTGGTAAAATGTCTTTTGCAACTGAAAAATTGGTCGAAAATGCGAATGCGTTGATTGAACAATTGAAAAAGGTTAAACCTGCATCAGCCAAAGGTCAATATATCTTGGGATGCAGCGTTGCTACAACCCAAGGCCCAGGCTTAAAGGTTGAAGTGAAATAATTTATGGTGGGGCAACCCACCATAAACACGAGATTTCTGTCCAAGACTGATGGTGTGAAGAAAGTCACTTAATTTCCATCATAGACAAAGAAAAATTCTTTGGGGCAGAAAACAAAGCCCCACCGGTGGGAAACCACAGATGGAAAGTTTAACAAAGAAAGCTTAAAAGGATATATAAAGATGAGACGCGAAGAAAAATCAGATTTGATTTCAGCGTTGCAGTCGTCCTTGAAAGAAGCGGACGGTGTTTTCGTCATTGAAAACCATGGTTTGACAGTGAAAGAAATGGAAAGTCTGCGCAATGAATTGCGTGACAAAGTTTCTCTTTTCAAAGTTGTCAAAAACCGTTTGATGAAATTGGCGTTGAAAGACACCAGTTTCGAAGCTGTGTCTGAATTGATGAAACGTCCAACGGCAGTTGCAGTTGCAACAGATGCTTTGGCGGTCACAAAAGTATTGGCTAAATTTGCCGATGAACATAAAAACCTGACAATTGTCGGTGGTAAAATTGACGCAGAACTTCTGGATGTGAACGGCGTTGTGCAATTATCCAAGCTTCCATCCTTGTTGGAAATTCGTGGTACTATCGCACGTATATTGATAGAACCAGCATCACGTTTGGCGCGTGTTTCAGCAGAGTATGGAAAAAAACAAAATTAAAACACTCAAATACATAGGAGTAAAAAATGGCAGATATTCAAAAAATAGTTGAAGAATTGTCAAAATTGACTGTCCAAGAAGCAGTCGAATTATCAAAAGCATTAGAAGAAACATGGGGCGTAAGCGCTGCTGCCGCTGTTGCAGTTGCTGCTGGTCCTGCTGCTGGTGCTGCGGCTGAAGAAAAAACAGAATTTGATGTTGTGTTGGCTGATGCTGGTGCAAACAAATTGGCTGTTATCAAAGCTGTCAAAGACATCACTGGTTTAGGTTTGGGCGAAGCAAAAGCTTTGGTCGAATCTGCTCCAAAGGCTGTTAAAGAAGCAGTTGCAAAAGATGAAGCTGAAAAAATGAAGGCTACATTAGAAGCAGCTGGTGCGAAAGTAGAAATGAAATAATTTCTGCTTGGTGGAATGAAAAATTCCAAAATTAAATTGCATGTCTAGTGCAATTTCGCCGCCCGCCAAGAATGAAAAATTCTATGGCGGGCACACAGGCGTAAAAAGGTTATATACTTTTTTCGTTTGCAAAATAAAAAACACAGAAGAATAAAAGGATTCAGAAAATGGCAGTTATCCAGAAACTTAGAAAATCTTTTGGTAAAAGTTTTTTGCAAACTCCGCTTCCTGATTTGGTTGAAATTCAGTACAATTCTTACAGAGATTTTTTACAGGCAGATGTAGCCCCAGAAAACAGAAAAAATATGGGCTTGCAGAATGTGTTCAAATCTATGTTCCCAATTAAAGACTATGCGGGAATCGCGGATTTGGAATTTATTGAATATACATTGGATAAACCTGTATACAATGTCCAAGAATGTATGCTGCGCAATTTGACTTATTCCAGCAAACTGAAATTGAAGCTGAGATTGATATTATGGGATATCGCAGAAGATGGCAAAAAATCTTTGCGTGATATCAAAGAACAAGAAATATTTATGGGCGATGTTCCATTGATGACAGAACGCGGAAGTTTTATCGCCGCTGGGGTTGAACGCGTCGTCGTATCACAAATGCATCGTGCCCAAGGTGTGGTGTTTGGAACAACCAAAGAAGCAAAAATTGCCGGCAATCCAGAAACTTATACTGGTCGTATAATTCCAGAACATGGTTCTTGGATTGATTTTGAAGAATCCAAAGGAATTATTTATGTCCGTATCGACCGCAGACGCAAGATACCTGCAACTGTTTTGTTGCGTTGTTTGCCAGCGGCTTCGGACGAAAAGAAATTTACTGCTGATCCGCGCAAGTTGAACATAGAAGGAATGAGCGCCGAAGAAATCTTGGGTGCTTTCTATAAACAAATTCCTCTGTCCTTTGACGGTAAATTGTGGGTCGGCGATGTTTCCAGTTTTGAAGGTTTGGAAAAATATCGTTTGAATTACGATTTGATAAACCCAAAAGATAAAAAAGCATTGGCATCAAAGGGCGACCGTTTGAATGCAAAACGTTTGTCAAAAATTGCTACTGCATCGAAAAAATTTGGTATTGAACGTGATTCTTTGATTGGTGAATATTTGTTCAGTGCTGTTAAAAACGGCGACGAAGTTTTATTTGCCGAAGGTACAGAAATCACAGAAGAAGTATTGAACGAATTGGAAAAATTGGGCGTTAAAAATATCTCGATTATTTCTATTGATAATACGACGATTACTGCACACATGCGTAATACATTGATGGCAGATAAAACTTCAAATCGTGAAGAAGCGTTGATTGCGATTTATGATTTGATTCGTCCGGGTGAACGTCCAACAGTTGAAGCGGCTTTGAATTTATTCTTGCGCCAAGGTTTTGACCCAGCATATTACGATTTGTCCGCGGTTGGTCGTTTCAAAATGAATAAACGCCTTAAAATCGATTCTGGCAAAAAACCAGAAGATGAACGCACATTGACCAAGGCTGATTTCTTGGCTGTGTTGAAAACTTTGACAAATATTATCGACCACAAAGATGTTATTGATGATATTGATAATTTGTCTAATCGTCGTGTTCGTGCGGTTGGTGAATTGTTTGAACAGACTTTCCGTTCTGGTATGTTGCGTATCGAAAGATTGGTTCGTGAAAGTTTGACTTCGCCAAATATCGCGACAATGCAACCCCAAGATGTTATCAATGCAAAACCATTGATGTCCTTGGTGACTGAATTTTTGACATCTTCTCAATTATCTCAGTTTATGGATTCTTATAACCCATTGGCAGAAGTTGAACACAAACGTCTTGTTTCTGCTTTGGGACCTGGTGGATTAAATCGTGAACGCGCCGGGATTGACGTGCGTGACGTGCATCCTACACATTATGGTAGACTGTGTCCAATTCACACTCCCGAAGGGGCTAATATTGGTTTGATTTCACACTTGTCTGCGTATGCACGCGTGAATCCATATGGCTTTATTGAAACACCATATTACGTCGTAAAGGACAGCAAAATCACCGACGAAATGGTATATTTAACTGCTGATGAAGAATTGGGACACAAAATTGCCCAAGGTAATACCCCAACAACTTCGTCTGGTGTCTTGGCAGAAGATATGGTGACGGCACGTGTAGACGGCGAATTCGTTATGGTGCCAAAGGGCGAAATCGATTTAATCGACGTTGCCCCACGTCAGGTTGTATCTATTGCGACTGGTTTAATTCCATTCGTTGCGAATGACGACGCGAACCGTGCATTGATGGGTTCGAACATGCAACGTCAGGGGGTGCCACTTATGCGAGTAGAGGCACCACTGGTTGGTACAGGTATCGAACGCGAAGTTGCGCGTGATTCAAGAACAGGTCGTGTTGCAAAACACAGCGGCGTTGTGGAATCTGTTGACGCAAATCGTATTGTGGTTAAATGTATGAATTCACGTAATGTGGTGACAGGGGTTGATATTTATAACCTTGAAAAATTTGGTCGTTCAAACGGTGAAACATTGGTTCATCAAAAACCACTTGTCCACGTAGGCGACAGAATTTCTGCGGGTGACATTATCGCAGACGGTTCTTCTATGAACTATGGCGAATTGGCATTGGGACGTAATGTCTTGGTCGCTTTTGTGCCATGGCGTGGATATAATTACGAAGATGCTATTGTGATTTCTGAACGTATTTCACGCGATGATGTTTATACATCTATCAAGATTGTGGAAAAAGAAATCAAATTGCGTGACACACAGTTAGGACCAGAAAGTTTCACACGTGACATTCCAAATGTAAGTGAAGAAGCACTTAAAAATCTGGACGAATCTGGTATGATTTATGTTGGTGCGCGCGTGAAACAGGGCGATATTTTGGTTGGTCGTGTTTCTCCTAAGTCTGAAACATTATTGACCCCAGAAGAAGCACTTTTGCGTAACATCTTTGGTGAAAAGGCTTTGAATGTCAAAGACACCTCATTAAAAGTCGGACCAAACGAAGAAGGAACTGTTATCGGTGTTAATGTTTTGACACGTCATGGTGTTAAGAAAGATGACAGAACCCAAATGATTGAATTGCAAAAGATTGAAAAAATCAATAAAGATCGCGATGAAGAAACGGTTATTATTGAAAAAGGTTTTGCAGATCAAATCTTCCAGTTGGCTGAAAATGCGACAATTTCCGCAGGCACAGGCAGTTTGAAACCATTCATTGGTAAAAAATTGACAGCCGAAGTTTTCGAAGGAATTCGTGCATCTGACATGAAGAAATTGGTTGTGTCTAACAAAGAAATTCAAGCCAAGATTGATGAATTGCGTGAACAGCATGTTATTAAATTGCAAGAATTGAATGAACGCGCAGATGCCGAAATTGCCAAGGCAACAGAAAGCACATCTTTGTCCGCTGGTGTTTTGAAGGAAGTCAAAGTTTACATCGCGCACAAGATGAAATTACAGCCTGGTGATAAAATGGCTGGTCGTCACGGAAACAAGGGTATCGTATCCCGCGTTGTTCCAATCGAAGATATGCCACACATGGAAGACGGAACCCCAGTAGATATCGTTTTGAATCCACTTGGTGTGCCAAGCCGTATGAACATCGGTCAGATATTTGAAACTCACCTTGGTATGGCGGCACGCGCACTTGGTAAACAAATCGGTGAAGTCTTGGACGAAGTAAAACAAAAACGTGCAGTGACAGACGATTTGCGCAATGTCATGGGCAAGATATATGGCAAAGCCGTTGCTGAAAAATTGGAAAAAATGACAGATACAGATGTTCGTGCAGAAGCGGCACTTTTGCGTGACGGTGTTCCAATGGCAACTCCAACATTTGACGGTGCAACACCAGCAGAAATCAAATCAATGTTGAAATTGGCTAAATTACCAGAATCTGGACAATTCACATTGTATGACGGTGTGACTGGTGAAAAGTTTGCACGTCCTGTGACAGTTGGTGTAATGTACATGATGAAATTGCATCACTTGGTTGATGAAAAGATTCATGCGCGTTCAACCGGCAATTATTCTTTGGTCACACAACAACCATTGTCTGGAAAGGCGCACATGGGTGGTCAGAGACTTGGAGAAATGGAAGTTTGGGCATTAGAAGCACACGGTGCAGCACACCTTTTGCGTGAAATGTTGACGGTTAAATCTGACGATATTGTTGGAAGAAATAAGATGTATGAATCAATTATTTCTGGAAACAACGATATTCAAATGGGAACTCCGGAAGCATTTAACGTACTTGTGCGTGAATTGCGCGGACTTGGGTTGGCATTGAACCCGAAAAAAATGGACTAGGTGGCTGGGCCATCGGGCGGTTTCAAATCGCCCGCCGGCCACAAGGCACTTTTAATGATTTTAAAAGGAGCAAAAACAAATGACAAATATGTTGCAAAAGATATTTGGACAAATAGAAACCAAGGAACAATTTGATGCTTTGCGTATTTCTATTGCGTCCCCAGAAGAAATTCTTTCTTGGTCGCATGGCGAAGTGAAAAAGCCAGAAACAATCAATTATCATTCCTTGAAACCAGAAGCCGAAGGTTTGTTCTGTCAACAGATTTTCGGACCTGTCAAAGATTATGAATGCGCTTGCGGAAAGTATAAACGTATTAAATTCCGTGGTGTGGTTTGCGAACGTTGCGGGGTCGAAGTTGGCTCTTCTGCTGTGCGTCGTGAACGTATGGGACACATTAAATTGGCGATTCCAGTTGCGCATACTTGGTTTTTACGCGAAGGGAAAATTGCTACACTGTTGAATAATTTGCCACAAAAGAAATTAGAACAGGTTATTTCTTATGACGCATACATTGTGACCGAACCAGGTCTTACCAGTTTGAAACAATACGATGTCATCAGCGAAGATGAATATCAGGCTGCTATTGAAGAATTTGGTGAAGATTCTTTCCATGTAGGCATTGGTGCCGAAGGTGTTCGTTCCATTATCGCGAATTTGGATATGGGTGATGAAAGAACACGTTTGCGTGCTGAACTTGCAGAAACCAAGTCCGAAGCAAAACGCAAATCAATTATCAAGCAGTTAAAGTTGGTCGAATCATTCCTTGATTCAAAAACAGAACCACAATGGATGTTGCCGGATATTATTCCTGTGATTCCACCAGATATGCGTCCACTTGTGAATTTGGATGCGGGACACGTTGCTGCTTCTGATTTGAATGATTTGTATCGTCGTGTGATTATCCGCAATAATCGTTTGAAAAGATTTATGGAAATGCACGCGCCTGAAATCATCGTGCGCAATGAAAAACGTATGTTGCAAGAAGCGGTTGATTCTTTGTTCGACAATGGACACAAAGCGCGTCCAATGGTTTCGCAAAACCGTCGTCCATTGAAATCATTATCTGATTCTTTGCAAGGTAAGCAAGGTCGCTTCCGTATGCACATGTTGGGTAAACGTGTAGATTATTCTGGGCGAAGTGTTATCACACCTGGACCAACCCTTCGTATGCACCAGGTTGGCTTGCCAAAAACAATGGCATTGGAATTGTTCAAACCATTTGTGTTTGCGAAATTGTTGGCTGGTGATTATGCTAATACATTAAAGACAGCACGCAAAATGGTTGAAAATGGCGAAGACATCGTATGGGAAATTTTGGAAAAGGTTATCTATCAACACCCTGTGTTGTTAAACCGTGCTCCAACCCTGCACAGATTGTCATTGATTGCATTTGAACCGGTTTTGATAGAAGGCAAGGCAATTCGTCTGCATCCATTGGTTTGTAAAGGGTTTAATGCGGACTTTGACGGTGACCAGATGTCTGTACACGTTCCAATTTCTCTCGAAGCACAATTGGAAGCACGCACATTGATGTTATCAACAAATAACGTGTTGTCACCTGCAAACGGTGAACCAATGACTGTTCCGTCCCAAGACATGGTGTTGGGGGTTTACTATATTTCATTGATTGACGGTGAACATGATGAAAAGAAGTCTCCTCGTTTCGTAAATATGGACGAAGTCAAGTTGGCATTGCATAACAAAACAATCACTTTGCATACACCAATTTATGCGCGTGTGAATGGGCAAAAATATGCCACGACTGCGGGTCGTATGATTTTGGGCGAATTATTGCCAGAAGGGATGCCTTTTGATTCTGTGAACAAGGTTATGCCTGCAAAAGAAATCAAAAAATTATTGGCTGCTACATACGAAAAGTGTGGCGACAAGGCGATGATTTTGTTGGCTGACGCATTGAAAGATACCGGTTTCGAACAGGCTGTACGAAGCGGTATTTCAATCGGGTTTGACGATATTGTTGTCCCAGAAGACAAAGAAGAAATTATTGAAAAATCTGAAAAAGCAGCAGTAGAAATCGAAAACCAATATCAAAACGGTTTGCTTTCCAGTGGGGAACGTCATAATAAATTGATTGACCTTTGGATGCATACAACTGACGAATTGGGTGACAAGGCTTATGCGTCATTGGGCAATACAACTGGCGATAACTGGAACTCTATCCACATGATGGCTTTGTCTGGTGCTCGTGGGTCCAAGGGGCAAATTCAGCAGTTGGCAGGTATGCGTGGTATGATGCAGAAACCAGACGGTTCTATTATCGAAGTTCCAATTATTTCGAACTTCAAAGAAGGTCTGACCATGTCTGAATACTTTACATCTACCCACGGTGCGCGTAAGGGTATGTCGGATACGGCTTTGAAGACTGCTACGGCTGGGTATTTGACACGTCGTTTGGTCGATTTGGCGATAAATACAGTCATCACAGAACACGATTGTGGAACACACGAATTTATTACCGCAAAGCCTGTGTATCAAGGTTCCACATTGACAGTGCCATTGGGTGATGTTGTTTTGGGACGCACTGCGGCACACGATGTTATCCATCCTTTGACCAAAGAAGTTATTGTTCCAGCGGGCGAATTGATTACTAAATCTGCCGCGCGTCAAATCAATGAATCTGGTCTGCCAAGTGTTGATGTCCGCAGCGTTTTGACATGTCAAAGCGACGGTTTGTGTGCTAAATGCTATGGTATGGATTTGTCTAGAAATGCGCTGGTTCACGTTGGCGAAGCGGTTGGTTTGATTGCTGGTCAATCAATTGGAGAACCTGGAACCCAGTTGACTTTGCGTACCTTCCACATTGGTGGTGTTGCCGAAGGTAGTTCAGAATCTCACTTTATCGAAATGCCTGTATCTGGCAAAATCAAGTTGGATAATGTGAACACAATTACTAATTCGGCTGGTCGTGTGGTTGTGTTGTCGCGTACGGGCAAAATCGGCGTTGTGGACAATGACGGCAAAGAATTGTTCAGTGTTGCATTGCCATACGCAGCGATGTTATTGGTCAACGACGGTGATATGGTCGAAAAGGGACAAAAAGTTGCAGAATGGGATCCTTATTCCAACACAATCATCGCGGAAAAAGACGGTATTGTTTCGTTCAACGATTTGATTGAAAATGTTTCGTACCAAGAAGAAGTTGATGCAATCACTGGTATCGTTTCGCGCAAGGTTATCAATTGGAAGACAAATACCAAAAAGGCTTTGAACCCGTCTATCCGTATTGTGGATGAAAAGGGCAATGTAATATCACTTGGTGGTAAAAAGATTGCAGAATATCTGTTGCCAACATATTCTACATTGAATGTGTCCAATGGCGATAAAATCCATGCTGGTGATATTTTGGCGCGTATTCCTGTCCAAACCAAGAAAACAGGCGATATTACTGGGGGACTTCCACGTGTTGAAGAATTGTTGGAAATCCGCCGTCCTGCGAATCCTGCATTATTGGCAGAAATTGACGGAACTGTTGAATTGGAAGATGCGAAATCAAAGATTATTATTCGTATCGAACCATCGGATGGAACCGCACCTGTTGAATACGCTGTGCCAAAGGGAACTAACTTGTTGGTTCGCAGTGGTGACATTGTGCGCAAGGCTGATAAATTGGTCGACGGTGACCCAGTGCCACAGGATATTTTGCGAATCTTGGGTCAAAAGGCGTTGGCGCAATTTATGGTTGAACAAGTGCAACAGGTTTACCGCTTGCAGGGCGTGGCTATCAACGACAAGCATATTGAAATTTTGATACGTGAAATGACTCGTCGTGTAGAAATTGGTGACCCTGGCGATACTGCCTTCCTTAGTGGTCAGGTTATTGACCGTGTCGATTTCGAAGAAGAAAATACACGCGTTGCCAAAGACGGTGGTCGTGTCGCTACGGCTTCCCAAGTTTTGGTTGGTTTGACACGTGCGTCCTTGACTTCGCGTTCATTCATATCGAACGCATCGTTCCAACAAACAACCAAGGTGTTGGTGGATGCAGCAATCAATGGTTCTACGGATAAATTGGTTGGTGTGAACGAAAACGTGATTGTCGGTCGCCTTATTCCAATTGGAACAGGTGCCTATGTCCGTCGCGTTCGTGAAATCGCCAAAGAAGAAGAACGTGCTGAAAAATTGGCACGCGAAGGCGGCAAACAACAACAGTTGTTGGATATATAATAAATCATCGCAATTCCCTGCGCATTTGCGCCAGGGGATTGCGGGGTTATTTTTCACTTGCAAATAACGAATAATTGAATAGAATAGAGAAAGTTTAATAATCAAAGGACTTAAAAAATGGCAACTCCAAAAAGTAAAACAAGTAAGGCTCGTTCTGCACAACGTCGTTCACATGATGCTTTGTCTGTGATGCCGGTCAGTGTTTGCAAAAAATGTGGCGAAAAGAAACGTCCACATCATGTTTGCCCTGCGTGCGGTTCAAAATAATCTTGACCAATATGGGAATAAATGGGGCACAAAGGCAGAATTTGTTTGCCCTTTTTATATTGAAAAAAGATGAGCGAATCTAAAAGAATCATTTCTATTGATGCAATGGGCGGTGACTTGGCGCCAACGGCTGTGTTCGGCGGTATGAATCAGTTTTTATACCAATATGGCGAAGACGGTGTTTTCTTTCGTGTTTTTGGACCGGAAAAGCGGTTGCGGACGCTGTTAAAGAAATTTCCACGTGTTGCGCGTAATTGTGAAATCATCAATGCAGACGAAGTAATTTCTGGAACCGACAAGATTCGCGATGTTATCCGCCACGCCCAGGGCACTTCGATGTATATGGCGATAAAGGATGTCCGTGAAGGGAACTCTTCTGCGGTTGTTTCTGCTGGAAATACCGGGGTTTTGATGGCGTTATCCAAATTGGCATTAAAGACGGTGGACGGAATATCCAGACCCGCGATAACTACAATGTTGCCGTCCGGCGACGGGGACAGTCGCGTTGTGGGACTTGATCTTGGTGCCAACGTCCAATGTGACGAAGAAATTTTATTTGATTTTTCTATATTGGGCAGTGTTTACGCCGAAATCATCGGCGGTATGGAACGCCCGCGCGTTGGTATTTTGAATATCGGTGAAGAAGAAACCAAGGGCAGTGAAAGATTACAAAGATTAAATAAAATTTTAACAGAACATATTGACGAATTACCTTATGAATACATCGGCTTTGTCGAAGGTAATGATGTCACCAGTGGAAAGGTCCAAGTTGTCGTCACAGACGGCTTTACAGGCAATGTAATGTTAAAAACGGTAGAAGGTACCGCGAAATTGATTTCTCGCATTGTAAAGGCAAATTACAAGCGCTCACTGATTGCAATACTCGGCACCTTTTTCCTTATTCATCTTTTCAAAAGGTTAAAGAATAAAATCGACCCGCGTTCGTATGCTGGTGCAGTATTTTTGGGGCTAAACGGCTTTTCGATAAAAACACACGGAAATTCTGATGCACTTTCTTGGGCACACGCATTGGAATACGCGTCAAATTTGTGTAAATCTGATTTTTATGGTAAAATCCGTGAACGTACAAATTCCCTTTCCAATATCAAAGAAGAATTAAAGAACAAGGAATAATTTATTGTCATTCCAAGGGGGATTTGTTTCGTCTGTTTTATGAAGCAAAGAATTATAAAAATAAAAAAAAGCGTTGTTTCCAACGCTTTTTTATTTGACTAATTTCCTGTTCTTCTACATCCTGTTGAAGTACCTCCAACACAGATATTTCCGTCTGAGTCAACACCACTGGCTAGGCACTCAGCTTCCGCATATCCGCAATGATAAGAGCTATCAACACAGTAAAGGGTTCCAACATCTGCACCAGTGTCAAGACTTGTGTGTTTTGTATAGGAAGTAGGACAACCACCTTGAAGCCCACCAGTTGCTCTTTGGCGATATGCAGTATAACCGTCTGGGCAAGAACAACTGTCCAGACCTATACGACCACCAGATGATGTTGTCTGTACCATTATGCTTCTTCCAAGAGCCGAATAACCATCCCCAGATGTTGCTAAACGGTACGGATAGTCAAGATTTCCGGATTCAAGTGGACAATTGTTTGTACCACCTTCAGAAGCAACGACAACTTTCACAAATGGACATGGTTCACATGTCGCACTGTCTTCGGCGTTATCATCCAAGTAGTAATTAGCAGGGCATGTCAACAATATACTATTGACCCAGTCTGTCATAGCACGCAATGTCAAACGCACACCTTCTTCAACTTGATAGCCACCAACAGACATACATGTTGTGATTTCTGCTGCGCATGCGTTGATTGCGGTCTTGGATGCGGTATTAGAAGTATTAGACTCTTCATAACCATTCGTGGACAAACAAGATTGAACATCCGCACGGCAACTTTCTGCGTAATCAGCAATTATAGCATCTTGTTGGGTCTTTATCTTTGCCAAAGTAGAATTCAAATATTGACGAATAACTTCGTTATCAGGGATATATGTCTTCTTGTTCCTTTTGGTAGAAAATGAATAGTCTTGGCATTGTTTCATCGCAGATGCGCACATACCATGAACTTTGTCATTTTCATCGATATACCCAATTTTCTGCAACAAATACGTCGCCATAGAATCTGTCTTTGTTGATTGTTCAGACTTTTTATAATTCTTGGCCCAATCGGTCAAATAATAATCAACATACTGACCAAGGTTTTCATTTGGCCCCATACTCCAAGCATTAGATGCACCAGCAGATTGAGTATAATTCCATGTAGAATACAAGTTATACATACCGCCACTGTACCAATTCTGAAGTTCTCTGGCAGTAATAGAATTATTTGTCGGTTCTCCATCTACCACTTCATAATACGTAGTTTCTGATGCTACAATAGGATCTGGATTCTTGTTCTGTCCGCCGGAAACGCCAGGTGTGCCACCTTTGACGATTTCGCCGTTTGCCAAATATTTGCCAGTTGGGTCAAGGCACAATTCATAATCAGAACCGCAGACATATTCGTCTTGCATACATGAATCGATTGCCGCGATACAACTGCGCAGGTCATAAGAATTTCTGTTTTGTGCCAAAAGCAAACGCGCTTGCTGTAAAATAGTAGCAGCATTTGTCACATTGCTCTTCATTTCTGCATTGGCATCATTCAATGAACGTTCATACAAAACGCATTGTTTATCAATTTCCAAATCATAAGCATTTGTTATGATGTTTGCTTCTATACCCTGGGCAGCGCAAGAATTCAGCACAGCAGTCTTGCATCTGTTTGCCGCAGTCTTGTACAGTTGTTCGCCGCGTTGATTAGAAACACTGGATGTAGTATTGTTATTCATATTAAGGAATGAATTCAAATCAAACCCAGCAGAAAAATCAGCAGTTAACAACCCGTTCAAATCAAGCGATATACCGCTCGTCACAGTAGAGGTTGCAGAAGGTGTTGAAACATCAACAATCTTTTTCTTTATCGCGTCCAAACTCGTCTTCAAGCGAGAAGAGTCAGAATTTGATTTCATAGAAAGTTCTGCTTCGGTTTCAGCGAACAAAGATTCAACCTGGTCAGAAGTCAAACCAATATATCTGATTTGTTGAACGACATTTTGGAAATCTTCTGTCGCTTGCGCCAACGCCTGTTCGGTCTTTTCATAATTTTTTATATTTTTTGAACAAGAGCATCTTCCTTGATTATCGTCCAAGACATTACAATAATTATCCATACATGCCGCATATTGCGCCTTGCAATAATCGGTCAATTCCGCAATCGCAGCCAAATTATTGGTTGTCGAAGTCACTTCTTCTTGGGTAATAGTAGGTGTTGTATTTGTTGTTGCGGATATAACAGGTGTAGAAAGACGTGCCGCTGCACGACGATTCGCAACACCAATACGTGAATTGTACAAATTAGTGCCAGAATTTTCCAACACATTTACCGTAGCGCCGTCTGTCCTTGCACCAGACATAATATTTCCGTATACACCAACGCGTGCAGTATTTGCCTTTGGTGTTTGTGCTGCGCGTGATGTGACCGCAGTACGTGTCGCACCACCAGTTCTGGATGTCACATTAGTAGTTTTTGCCGTTCTGGCAACCGTCCCACGAGATGCACCGGTTGTCGCAGTTCTTGGCGAAGATGCCACCGCGCGCGACGCAGTGTTCGTCCGTGACGAAGCATTTGTCGCCGTTGGCACTGCGCGTGAAGTAGCAGTTGAACGATTGATATTCGCCCGCTGCTGAACATTTTTTTGTTCAACAGATTCAACAGAATCTTCCGCTGCAACCATGTCATCGGTGTATTCGATAACATCGTCATAATAGACCGGCGCAACCTCTGCAAACGCAGGCAAAACAAGTAAACCACTTAAAACACTAATAAATCTTTTCATAGCAAAACACCCTTCCTTTTACGACAATTGTATCATAATATCGAATATTGCGCAAGTGTAAAAATATATGTTTTTATAATTTTTTTTAACACCCAAAAAAAGAAAATAAAAAAATTCCCATCATGCAGAGAGTAGGGACCACAGAGTGGCGAAGAATGTATGGATAATACGCACATTTCTGCGATTTTTGAAAATATTTTGAAAAATATAAAAATTATGCTTGACCAGCGATTCGTTTTTGTTTTAAGATGCCTCTGTATAGACAAGCGGGGTACAAGATAAACCCCCAGAAATCTGAATAAAAACCGGAAATCTGGGAAAAAACAACGAACGGAAGGAAACAAAAATAAAAAAATGTAAATACACGCGTAAATACAAAAATTTTTGTTTTTTTCTTACAAAACAAAAGGACAGGAAGGGAGGAACCAATGTCAAAGAACATAAAAGAAATTATGATTGCTCTGGACAAGGTTTTGACAACAACAGTATGGGTCAATGCAGACCGCCAAATCGTATCGCTGAGTGACGAATTGCATATTGGAAAAAATAATGCGCCGCGCTCTATCGAAGATTTGTCACGTGCTGCGCTGATTGGTGCGTATGTTTCGTTGCAAATCAGAACAGACAATTTTGATGTAGCCGCAGAAAGTTTGGAAACACCTGATTTGGCATTACGTGTCAAAGAAATGGTCTTTGCCGAAGCGAAAAAGATTATGGATGCGGATAAAAATACTGGTAAATCTGCAAACCGTATGGCTGCATAATTTCAGTTTCCGCTATTGCGGAAGGAAGGGAGCCCCGCCACAGAAAATTCTGTGGCGGATTTTTTATCTGCCTTGGTTTAACATACGGACATCGTCAAATTCTGGGTGCTGCATAAAAATTTCTGAAATATAAGGGCATATAGACATAACTTTTCTGTGCTGAACGCGTGCCATAGATATTATTTCTTGGACAAGGTATAGTTCAACTTCGTTTACAGGATACGCAGAATCTATTTCTGCATCAGATATTATGATTTTGTCAGAACCAACCCGAACAAAAAACAAACTTCCGATTTGATGCCCGTCGCATATCGCGAAAAGCCGACAACCATTATCTCCGATTTGAAAAGTTAAATCATTTCTGTTCATCAAAAAATCCTGTGTCTTTGGTTTTCAATATAACACAGGATTTTTACGGTTCTAATAAGATTGATTTCTTTAAGACAGAGAATCAAAATTTTTTCTGATTATCCTCGCGCTTTTGCGAAGGTTGTTTGATTCAATCGCATTCATTTTTGGACGAAGATTTTGAACTACGCCGTTTTCGCCGATAATGCGTGGCAATGAAAGCGCAACGGACGCTTTGCCGACACCGTCAACAATGGACGTGGTAAGTATGCGTCTTTCGTCATTTATAATCGCGTTTAATAAATCAACAACGGCTGCGCCGATACCGTCCCATGTTGCGCCGCGCCCCTTAATAATTTCGTATGCTGCGTTTTTTACGCGATGTTCAATAGTGTTGCGGGTTGTTTGTGGTATTTGAATTTTTGTTTGCTTGCAAAAATCGTCCAGTGCAATTCCACCAACACAAACCGAAGACCAGTTTATGACCGAAGAATCGCCGTGTTCACCCAAAACATACGAAGTAATAGAACGCGTAGATACATTCAAATGGCGCGACAAAATAATCTTGAAACGCGCAGAATCAAGCATTGTCCCAGTGCCAATAACGCGACTAGCCGGCAATCTTGATAATTTTTGTGTCAACATAACCATAACGTCAAGCGGATTTGTGACAATGATTATTTTGACTTTCTTGGCATCTACATTAGCCATAACACGTGGAATGATGTCTTTGATAACTTCTGAATTTTTGTGTAGCAGATCCATACGTGTTTCGCCGGGCTTTTGATTAGCGCCTGCTGCAACGATAACTATATCGGAACCACGAATGGCACGGTAATTATTGACCGCACTTATGTTTATATCAAAAGAAAAAGCCGATGCGTGTCCTAAATCTTCTGCGGCAGCACGTGCGCGAACGCCATCGCGGTCAAATAAAACTATTTCGCGCGCCAGACCTGTTTTTTGAACGGCTGTTGCAATCGCAGAACCAACCGAACCTACACCAATAATTGCTATTTTCATAAATCTCTCCTATTTTTCTTGATAATTATACCACAAAAAAGTATTTGAAAAAAATATTTATGTTTTGCTAATATTCCGGACAACGAAAAGGAAGAAAAACAGATGAAAAAAATTTTGTGCTTTGGCAACGTTTCAGATAAATACAAAAACGCAATTGAATCAGCAATGCAAAAGTGCCCGGACATTTCAGGTTGGGAATTGATGGGCGATGGGGACGATTTGCCAGATGAGAATTTTGAATATATTTTGATGAAGTGCGATATTCATTCTGACGATTTTTTGCGACATATTATTGCCATAAACAAAAAATTGATGAAAGGTGAAAAGTTTTATTTAACCCATTGCGCAGTATTTATGGATAAAACAGACAAACGCCCACCTTTTATTTTAACAGATGCAGCCTGTATACCAATGCCGGACGAAAACCAACTTACGCACATAGTGCAAAATGCAGTTGCGCTTTTTGGACGCGTTTGGAACGAAGCGCGTGCACCGTTCATATCATTGATATCTGCGGGTGGCGATACAAATACTAAAATATCGCCGATTTTGCATACTTGGTTTGCGGCGCATAAAAACGAATTTCCAGAAAATACTTTGCGTATCGAACAATTGGATGTTGCGCTGGATAAAGATATTCGCACCGAAAAGCATTTGACTGGCGAAATCGCAGACATCATCGTTGTTGATAACATAAACACAGGCAATGCAATATTCAAATCTTTGTCTGTGGTGGCTGGAACTTTTGAACCGCTGTGCTTTTTAATGGGCGCAAAAAATATGATTATATTAAATTCCCGCGGCGCAACCAAGGAAGCCTTGACGAATAATATCGTATTGGCATGTAAAAAATAAAACCGGCATTTGCCGGTTTTTGTTTGTGATTTTGTTTAATATGATTTTGCAACAAACACAAAACTTGGGTCTTGGTCGTCAAGACAACGACGACTTATTTTATACTTTTCAATCAAACCATCAAATTCTTCATTTGTCGTTAAATCGTATTTTATGCGGAAAAAGCCAATTTTGCCAGATTCCAATGCAGATTCTAATTCTTTCAAATCTTTGACATCTGTAATCATTGTTTTATTGCGTTTTTCGACAGCAACCAACATATCGTGCTGAATTGTGTCCAACATATTTTGTGCATCATTTATAAAATGTTCTACCGCAACATTAGTTTTCGAAGACTTTCCCAAATCGCGACGTGTGACAGTCAAAGTATTGTCTTCCATTTCCTTGGCGCCAATTTCAACACGCAATGGCACGCCACGTTTTATCCATTTCCACATTTTATCAGGTGCACGTGCATCAGTATCATCAACCAAAACACGAATACCCTTGGCCCGTAATTGTTCTGCCAATTTGTGGGAATAATCGTTTAATTCTTTTTCTGTTTCACTTCGTGTGATTGGAATAATAACGATTTGATAAGGGGCAACCATTGGGGGTAAAACCAGACCGTCATCATCAGAATGTGTCATAAATAAACCGCCCATCATACGGGTTGAAGTTCCCCACGAAGTAGTCCAACCATAATTCAATTTGCCGTCTGTTCCAAGATATTGAATACCGAACGATTTTGCAAAGTGTTGTCCCAAATCGTGCGAAGTCCCAGCCTGCAGCGCCTTGCCATCTTGCATAATTTGTTCAACGGTATATGTATGGTCTGCACCTGCAAATCTTTCTTCGACTGTTTTTTCGCCCATAATAACAGGTATTGCCAAAACATTAGCCATATATTCAGCATACATTTTATGCATCTTGCGTGCGTCTTCGTTTGCCTCACTGTGCGTAGCAAAAACATTATGACCTTCTTGCCAATTAAATTCAGCGGTCCGTAAAAATAATCTTGGACGCATTTCCCAACGCATAACATTCACCCATTGATTTAATTTCAATGGCAAATCACGATAAGATTGAACCCAACGCGCCATTGCTTCGCCGATAATAGTTTCCGAAGTCGGACGAATAACATAAGGTTCTGTCAATTTTGCTTCTGGGTCTGGTTGCAGTGAACCGTCAATCATTTTCAATCTGTGATGCGTGACAACCGCACATTCTTTGGCAAAGCCTGCGACATGTTCCGCTTCTTTGTTAAAGAAATCAATAGGTATCAACAATGGAAAGTTAGCATTCAATACACCGCTTGCTTTGATACGTTTGTCCATTTCATCGCGCATCAATTCCCAAATCGCCCAACCATAAGGTTTAATTGTCATACAACCGCGCACAGGCGAATTTTCCGCCAAATCTGCTGCTACAATTAAATTTTGATACCATTCATTAAAATTTTCTTCTCTTGTTGGTGTAATCGCTGTTTTCATTTTCTAACTCTTTTTTTACTTATTTTTCATATATTCATCTGAAATTATTTTGTGAAGGCTTTCTGCCATTTGTTTTCTGTCCATACCCGACAAGTCGGGAACAGGCAACACATCTATTTCAACCAGGAACCCGCCAAGTACCATTATGTGAAAAGCCTGCATAAAAGCACTGCGTTCTATTTTGCAGAACGGACCACAGTCTTGTTTATTGTTGGAAAAGTAAGCAAAATGATTTGCCATATCTTCATCACTTATCTTTGTGCCGTCTTTAAATCGATAATGAATAACCACAGGTTGCACCGTTGCACCAGTTTTTTCAACAACATCAAACAACGAACTTTTGAATTGTTTTACATAAGCACCGTTTGTCGTTGTCCCTTCTGGAAAGATGAATAAAGGATAATCTACTTTTTCCAATTCGTTTTTTATCAATTCCAACGCCTCGGTTGCGTGCGAAGGACGACGGTCAATAAATATTACACCGAATTTTTTTGCTATCCAGCCAACAAGTGGCCATTGCGATATTTCTTTTTTACCAAAGAACGAACCACCAAATGCAATCGGCATAGTCGCCATTTCGAAAATAGAAATATGATTGCATACACAGAGCAGGGGTCTTTTATTTGATAATTTTCCACGCACCTTGAATCTAACCCCGGTCATAAAACTAAATTGGCGCATAAAAAATTGCATATATTTTACAGACAATTTACCTTGGGGAATAAAGCAAAGAACCAAAGCGTTTATCAGAACCATCAGCCATGCAACCATGAACCATAAAAATTTGAAGATGATAATAAAAATATTTGGCTTGCGAATTTTCATTATTGATTATCCCCGCTTTCAGATTCTTCGGCTTCTTTATCAATGTATTCAATGTCGTCTGCATCTTCGCGCATAAACAATTCACCGAATGCGCGTATAGCCTTGCCTGCGCCGGTAAGTGGCGACATAATTATTCGAGTCAACATATGCAGCGGACCTTCTTTGATTTCAAAGTCGTCAAAAGCATTCTCAGAACCAGCGAAATGTTTTTGATATGTTTTATCAACATTCTTTGTTTGAACTAAAACGAACACATCGTATGTTCCAAAAGGTTTGTCAATAAACACACCGCGACCAAAGGTTGCCCCAAGGCGTAAATATCCCTTTATCAAAGGTGTCATTTGCTTTTTCGCTTCATCTTCGTCAACAAAAGCACGTGGCAAAATATTCATTTGTGTCATACCTGGATTCACACTTGGGTCCAAGTTTTCTTTTAACACCGTTACGCGCAAATGCGAAGGCGACAAACAATTGTAATAAAGATAAGACAAAGCCTGTGCCGATTGTGCTGGGTTGGTTCCAACAAAAGACGGGACACCAAACAAAATAACGATTTTGCGTTTTACGACATATTCGCAAAGCCCAGCCCAAAGCAATCGCATAACCAGTCCGTTTTCACGATATTCTGCCTTTACACAGGCACGTGACATTTCTGCGATATTGCCAGTCACTTTTTTTATTTTTGATAAATTAAATTCGCTTTCGGTATAAAAGCCACCCATTTTTTCAGCGGCTTCCCTGTCAATAATACGATAAGTCCCAACAATTTTCCCATTATGAAAAACCGCCATATAATCAGCATAAGTATCATACGCATCGTATTCTTCGCCAAGGTTTTTTTGTTCTTCTGTTGCGGTTGCGTTTTCTTCCAAGCAAAAAACTTCGTACCGCAATTGACGCACCATTTTTCTTTCTTCTTTGTTGCGTGTAAGGCGCACTTCAAAATCACGAACTTTTATAGCCATAATGTATTTCCTTTGATAAGATATGGGTAATATTACCAAAGAAAAACTTCACAATCAATTGTTTTTATTTCTGCTGGACTTTTGAAAAAATTTGTATAAAGGAAGAAATATTTTTTACTTTAATTTATCAGACAATTCGGCGATTGCAATCGCATACCAAGACGAATTATTCCACTTTTTTATCCTGTAAAAATTTGGATATGTTAAATAGGCGCGTATCACAGGTGTCGGTGCAACATCAGTGTCAAGTGATTGTTCCGCGGTTTGTGATTCAATAATTTTATCAATATTTTTTACATCAGCAATCAAACCAACAACAGCATCACCTGCATCCAATGGTGTTCCGTCAATATTCATAACCCCAAGGCGCGCCCATTCTGTGAAAGTTTTTTTCGTATCGCCGCCCATAACATCTCTGTCAAAATCAGCAGGCAAAATAACGCGATACACAATTGCTTCATTTTTATTCCAACCCAATTTGTTCAGATAATTTCCAGCGCTGAACATCGCATCACTGATATTATTGATTATATCAATTTTGTTGTCGCCATTACCGTCACTGCCGTATTGAGCCAGTGTTGTTGGTATAAATTGAAAATGTCCCATTGCGCCAGCCCATGAACCATAAATATTATTTATAGCCAATTTATTTTTATCTGCGATTTTCATCAACGCAATAAGTTGTTTTGAAAAAAATTCTGCGCGACGCCCCTCGTAAATAAGTGTTATAAAAGCATCTGTCAATTTATATTTTGACTTAACCACGCCATAGTTAGATTCCATTCCCCAAAAAGCCAAAATTACATTACGCGGCACACCATATTTATTTTCCACATTTGATAATAATGTTGGATAAGTAGAACGTTGCTTTCTTCCAGTCTTTATGCGTTCATCGCTTACTGTGCGGTTAAGATATTGTTCCAGTGTCAAAGTAAATTCAGATTGATTTCTATCCGCTTTTACAATGCCCGGGATAAATACAGGGCTTTTTAATGTAGTATCTATGACAGATTGGCTGATGTTTTCAGTTGTGGCAGATTTTCGAATGTCTTGCATAACACGGTCCCACCTGTCTAAATCAAAAGAACCACGTTCTGCCCATGCCATGTTCAAAGCAGACAAAAAAAACAACCCACAAACAACAGGCATTTTATACTTCATATTACCCCCCTCGCCTTTAGAACGAATATTTTAATCCAAGATGAAGACCAAACGAACGCCATGTTCCTTCTTTTAACGCCTCGGAAACATGTTCTGTATGTGCAGGTATAGTTTCTTTTATCCAGTTCCCAGGATTCAATTCGTCTTCGTAATAAATATCTTGGGCGGCGACATACAATTCGCCAGAAATCTTTCCAATGTGGAAATAATTAGTATCTGCCTTGATTGATAATTGCATACGGTCTGATAATTGATATGCGTATTCCATTTCTGCTTCGTAAGAAAATGCGCCTTTATCGCCTTCGTCCAAGAAACTGGGGTTTTGCTGCCAGTCATCACGATTTGGCCATGTTCCTTCGGAAGAATATTTTGGCATACTGACTTGGAAATAGAAACGAAGTTTATCAGCCAAAGTCATTTGCTTTTCAACTTCCAGTCCAAGATAGAAACCACTCCATGTAGTATTGTAAATATGTGTTGTTCCTTCGACCTTTATTGCGCCGTCACCACCAATAACAACGCATTCGCCAGCCGGCACACCCCATGGCATATTACCCATATCAGAGGTATAATCTACTGGATCCAAAGATGTTCCCAACGGATATAAAATTCCGTCTATGCTACCACTGCCCGCAGGGGCAACGATAACCTTGATATCTTCGGGCCCCATACATACTTGGTATAAACCAGAATTATCACCGACATCTATATTTGTTGCAACTGCATAATAATTGCCCGCTGTATCGCCGAAAACATAATCGCCATTACTTGTCATCAATGGCAAATATACACCAGGGTTCGGATACAAATGATTACCCATTTCCAAGTTGTGTTTGAAAATTTCGTATCCGATATGCGGACTCAACTTCCAGCCGCCCCAGTTCCAAATATGATGAGCAGATACACCCAATTTGAATTTATTAGTATATCCCTTTTGATCACCCATAGATATTGTGAATATCCCTTCGGAAGTATATGCATAATCGTATGGTTCCAAATCATAGTCCATAGATAAACCGCCACCAGACATGTGTCCATACGCATATTCTCCATAAACACCCAAATCAAAACCGCGAATATCAAAAACGTGTTTCAAGCCGAAATGGAATTCGTTGAACAACATATCGTCCCATTCCAAAATAGAATTCACACCAGTTTTGAATTCAAAATCAGCAAATCTTCGTGCATATTCGGCATATACAGTGGTTCGTTGTTCTGATACAGGTTTTGCAATCCCCTTTTGAGTCATGGTGCCAGCACGTTCGTATTGCTTTACAATTTGTTGTTGTTCGTATACCTGCTGACGCGGTACCTGATAAGAATAAGTGTTTGAACCAATAACTTGTTTTTTGCCAGATGTGCCGACATATTTCGCGTACCCATAATTTTGATACGTGTTATATCCATTTTGATTAGCATTTGGACGCCCAGTATCAGCATAATAAGCAGGTACCCCTTCGTTCGAGGCAAAGCCCGCAAAACCAGGCAACACAGCACATAAAAAAGCCAGCAAATTTCTTTTCATCTTCCTTTCCGAAAATCATCATAACACAAAAAATATTTTCAAGTAAAGCATTAATTTAGATTGAATTTTATTTTTTTAGAACTACTATTTTCGGCATGAATGTTGCACATAATATTTATATACATGTTCCGTTTTGTGTTGCCCGGTGTGGTTATTGTGCTTTTTATTCTGTTGCTTGTCGCGCACCAGATTGGGAAAAATATGCAAATGATATATGTAATGAATTAAAATTTTGGTCACAAACTTTGGGACAGATAAATATTCCAACAATATTTTTTGGTGGTGGAACTCCGTCATTGATGCCAGTAAATATTTTTGAAAAGATAATGAATTGTATTCGCGATAATTTTAATGTCGACCAAGGTTGTGAAATAACATTGGAATCCAATCCCGGAACATTGGATAGTGAAAAATTATCTGATTTTGTAAGTAATGGTGTAAATCGATTGTCTGTCGGTGTTCAGTCGCTAACAGACACGGAATTAAAATTTTTAGGTCGAATTCATAACGCGAACCAGGCGCGCGATTTGTTATATGCAGCGCAAAGTATTGGAATTCGTGTATCGGCTGATTTTATATACGGTCTGCCAAATCAAAATGTGCAATCTGTTATCGATTTATGTAAATCTGTAAATGAATTGGGTTTGTCACACGTGTCAATGTACGAATTGACAATTGAAAAAAACAGCCCTTTTGGAAAGATGAATTTGAAAATGCCAGACAATGAAACAATGGCAAAAATGTATAACGCGATACCAGAATATTTATCTTTGCCAAGGTACGAAGTTTCTAATTATGCAATACCTGGCTTTGAATGTCGGCATAACCAAAATGTATGGAATGGGGAACCTTATATCGGTATCGGACGCGGTGCTGCTGGGCGTGTGTTTTTGAATGGCAATTGGTATGAACAACGCGGCAATAAAGAATTATTTGAAAAAATGGATAATGATACGCGCGCAATAGAAAAAATTATAACAGGCTTACGCACTATGCGTGGTGTAAAACTGACAGAAGATGTAAAAGATAAGATAAATTTTGATTGGGTGAACGCACACAAAGATTTGGTTGAAAAAGATTTTGAATATTTGCATACTACACCGCGTGGTATGTTGATATTGGACGATATAACATTGGACATAATAAAATGAAAAACAAATTTTTGAACGTAATTGGAATTATTGCTGTGTGTATCGCGGTTGTAATAACAGTTTTTTTATCAAAGGAGAAAGTAATGACAATCGGTATTAAACCAGAAAATATGAATATGAATATAAAACCAGGAAATGACTTTTACGATTATGCGACACGTGGTTGGCGCGATAATAATCCGCTGCCGAATGATTATGCGCGTTATGGGTCTTTTGAAGAATTGGACGAAGAAAACAATAAACGCGTTCGTGAAATTGTTGAAAATGATGATGGAAAGATAGGGCTGCTTTATAATATCGCAATGGATGAAAAGAAATTGAACGCTGATAAAACCGCGCCGGTAAAACCATACCTAGACGAAATAGACGATATAAAATCGATTGCTGATTTGACAAAGTATTTGGGTAAAATGCATCGTTTTTCGTCTGCTTTTTGGGGCGATGCTGTTGGACTGGACGAAATGGACAGCGAACATTATTTATATAACATTGGTCAGGGTGGAATTGGTCTGTCGCGTGATTACTATTTTGATGACGATGCTAAATCAAAACAGATTCGTGAAAAATATAAAAAGTACATCGCGGACATAATGAATAATTTTGGTATAAAGGTTGATGCAGATAAATTATATGCGCTCGAAGAAAGTATGGCGAAATCTTTTTACACAAAAGAAAAACTGCGTGACCCATTGGCAAATTATCATAAAAAATCTTATGATGAATTAAAGAAAGAATTTCCTGGATTTGATTGGGATGCGTATTTTGATGCGCGCGGCGTTAAACCAGAATACATAAATGTTGCCCAGGTTGAACCAATATCAGAATCAATCAAAATCATAAATAATACAGATATAGATTTGATAAAAACTTATCTGAAATACAGAATTATAAATGGTTCTGTGTCTTTTTTGGACGATAAGACATATAATATTGCTTTTGATTTTTTCAATCGTGAAATGGGCGGTCAAAAAGAACAAAAACCGCGTTGGAAACGTGCTGTTGCTATGATAGATGGCTCTCTTGGGGAAATGGTTGGACAAATTTATGTAAAAAAATATTTCCCGGCATCTGCAAAAAAACGTATGGAAAAATTGGTTTCTAATTTGCAACGCGCGCTGGGCGACAGAATTAAAAATTTAACTTGGATGAGTGATGAAACAAAAAAACAAGCACTTCAAAAATTGAGCACATTCCACGCGAAAATCGGATATCCAGATAAATGGCGCGATTATTCCAGACTTGATATAAAAAACGATTCGCTTTATGAAAATATGATGCGCGTAAGTGCTTTTGAAGATGAATTCTGGTTGAACAAAGTCGGCAAAGAAAAAGACCCAACGATTTGGTATATGAATGCTCATGAAGTTAACGCGTATTACGATCCGTCAACGAATGAGATTTGTTTCCCAGCAGGCATTTTAATGTATCCATTTTTTGATATGGATGCCGATGACGCATTTAATTACGGGGCAATTGGTTCAATAATCGGACATGAAATGACACATGGCTTTGATGATGAAGGACGGCACTTTGACAAAGACGGCAATATGAAAGATTGGTGGACAGATACGGATGCTAAGCTTTTCGAAGAACGCGCAAATGTGATGAAAGAACACTTTGACAATATACTTGTTGCACCAGATACACACGCAAACGGTGAATTTACATTGGGTGAAAATTTGGCAGATTACGGCGGTGTCACAGTCGCGTTTGATGCATACAAAAAATTTGGCGAAGTCAGCGAAGATGCAATTGGTTTAACACCTGACCAAAGGTTTTTTATCGCATATGCTATGACAGAAGCATCAAACATAACAGATGAAGCATTATTGAAACAAACAAAAACGAATGAACATTCGCTTTCGCGTTGGCGTGTAAATGGCATCTTACCACACATAGAAAAATGGTATGAAGTATTTGATATTAAACCAGATGATGCTCTCTATATCGCCCCTGAAAAACGTGTAAGATTATGGTAAAACAAAACCGGCAAATGCCGGTTTTTTTATTTTTTATCTGAAACAATATTTCTGAACTTTGTGCTTGGGCGGAAAGTCGCAACACGACGCGCAGATATAACCGCTGGCACACCCGTCTTTGGGTTGCGTCCAATGCGCGCAGATTTTGATAATATTTTGAATGTACCGAACCCAGTAATTTTAACTTCTTCGCCATTTATCAAAGATTGTTCAATTTCGTCAAAAATAATATCAACCATTTTATAAGAATCTGTCGCGGTCAAACCGAAACGATTTTTCAACGTATTTGCCAAATCAAGACGAGTAATAGTTGCCATTTTATTTTCATCCTTTTGATGACATTATAGAATTTCTTTTTTATATTGCAATTACTAAATGTTGATTTATTTTTTTATTGGTGTAGAATTGCGACCAAGTCCTCATAGTTCAACAGGATAGAATAAATCCCTCCTAAGGATTAGATGCAGGTTCGAGTCCTGCTGGGGACGCCACCGATTTTCGTTATTGCGCGCAAAGCGCACAATTAAGAAAATCGAGTGTCCCGCCGTAGCTATCGCGTTCAATGAATATAATTTATGTCTTTTGATAAATTATTTTCGAAATGTAAGAACCAGCGAAGGCGGACGGAAAGCACCAGAACTTGGTTTCGTTATTGCGCGCAAAGTGGTGCCGCGAAGCGGAGCGGGGGGTAAACTTTTCCGCCGGTGGAGAATAAAAAAAGGAAAAACAATGAAAAACAAGGCTGTTAAAATCGGTATAGTTGCATCAATTTTGCCGCATCTATTTTGCTGTGTTTTGCCTATTGTTTTGTCTTTGATTGGTTTGTTCGCCCCCGAGGTTGCACATACTTCGTTTATCCCAGAATCTGTTGAACCATGGATATTTGTGTTTTCTGCAATGATGCTTTTGTTGTCGTGGTTTTTGGTTTGGCGCGATTGTCCGTGTGCAGAATGTGAATCTGAAAAATCTCATAAAACCCAGAAAATAATTTTATCGGTAATAACTGTTGTTTTTATACTAAGTATTTTGTTGCATATATTTGCACATTCATAACAATCAATGAGAAACAAATTGTCTTATCTCAGAAGCGGAAGAATTAAATTCTAAAAGTGTTCGTGATGAATTCAAGCCCGGAATAAAATTCCCGATTTCATCACCGTTCAAATCGCTTAACGCATTTGTATCAGTATTGGTATAATAACATTCTGCGCCATCATCTGCATTCAGTTCCGAAGGGTCAACAATGGCATCTGGAACAAAAAAGAAAGACCCACTTTGATCTTCGAATTCTTTGATATAGCAATCAGCGATAGTGTAAAATTTCCAAGAGTCAGTGACAGTTAAACCGTCATCGTCCAGTTTTACAACGGATGCAGCAACATTGGCATTGTTCGGGCATTTTACACACTTGTAAGAAGTTGAAGCCGGATGACAAAGATTTTTCAAAATAAGTTCACGGTCTGCACAATAGCCAGTATTGCAATTGGCATCAATAGTTTGCAGGTTGTCATTATCGTCTTTATAAGATATGTTGATGTTATCATTATGTCCAAAAAAAGTTCGCATTTGTTCAAATAATTCAAGTGTGGTATCGCCAACATAATAATTATTTGTTTTTACCGTTATGCGCTCTGTCTGACCTGTCACTTGTACGGGCAGCGTTGCAGATTTTAACCAATTAAAACCGACGCGATAACTTCCACATTGGGCGACATAGTGATTTTCTGGACATATCTTAAATTCAGAGCCATTTGTTGCATTAGATGTGGCGGTCGAATATATCGCATTTTGTATGGTTGTATTATTTCCAATGGGTGTATTTAAACCCACTTGTGTATAAGCAAATGCATTACTACCAAAGCCCGCCAAAGCCAACTCTGCAACAAAAATTCCAATAAAAGAATTATGATTGTTTATCATTTCTCTTTCTCGTTAGAACCATTCTAGTATATTTTTAATTTTTCAATCAAGAAAAAAACAAAAAGTGCTTGCATTTATTCTTGTAATTTTTCTATAATCTTTTTACCAAGAAAAGAAAGGAGTCAAAAACATGAAAAAATTACTGTCTGCTTTAATCGGTTGCGCATGCATTGGTGGTGCAAATGCTGCGGATATAACAATCTTTTATTCGCCAACTTGTCCTCACTGTCATCATGCGCGTGAATTTATCAGTTCTTCATTGATATACGAATACAATGATTTGAAAGTGACCGAAGTCAATGTGACAAATGTTGATAATCGTCAGGCTTTTGTTGATGCTCTTTTCAAATGTGGTTATCAACGCGGTGGTGTACCAGTGATTGTCATTGGCGATAAATGTTTTCAAGGTTATGCCGATTCTATGAAAGACGAAATGCGCTCTGCAATAGAAGTTGACTTGACCGAAGAACAAAAATCTGCGGCTGCTGCGAACAAGATTTCTATGGCTAATGACCTTGACGCATTTGTTGCTGCGCACGCAGACAGAAAAAATGCGATTGCTGAAATAGAACCTGCAAAAAAAAATTAAATAACACTTTCGCGAAATCGGTTGAATCTGTTTTGATAATCGGTTTCGCGATACTTTTGGTATTGGGATTGTTTTTTGTAGTATTCAAAAAACAAAAATAAGGCGAAAAATGTTTGATTTAACAATTCTTGATTACATTTATATATTTACTATTTTGGCGTCTACTGTATGGGCGACGATTCGTGGTGGTGTTTATGAAACAATTGCCACTTTATCATGGATAGTTGCCGCTGTATCTGCACGATTTGCATCGCCTTGGTTGGATGGTGTTTTGCAGAAATGGTTTGATGTTCCTGATTCTACGGTTGTCACATTGGTTGTGTCATATTTCTGTGTGTTTTTCGTAATCTTGGTTATTGTTGGTTTTATCAATCATAAAATTCGTGAAAGAATTCAAGACAGCTTTTTATCCGTTGTCGACAAAACATTGGGTGTTATATTCGGCATATTCAGAGGTGTTATTATCATGGGGTTTGTATATTGGGCAATGCTTTGGTATTATTCAGATATGCCGCGCGGGATACCGAAATGGATAGCAGACGCACGCACGCGTCCTGTTATGCAGTTGACGGCGATAAAGATGGATAATTGGTTCTTTTTTGGGAACAGTAAATTGTTAAAGGCTGATATGGAAAAAGACCAACAACAACATGCAAATTTAATAAATCCAGCGGTTGCGAAAAAAGCGGAACCTGAATCAAACCCGGCTGTTAAAAAAGACAATGGCGAAACGGGATATAAAAATTCTGAACGCGCTGCACTTGAAAATCAGTTATTGCAAATAGAATCTGTCGCAAACGCAATTCAAAACGCAAATTAAATTATCTGGTCCCCTCTTTTTTAGAGGGGCAAGAAAACTCTCCTGTTATATTATTCAATGCGCACAGTTATAATAATTGTATGCATAGAATAAAAATTTTTATAACGATATTTGTCCTTTATGAATTTGCGATGTCAACTATTTTACAAATTCCGGGGACTTGTAACGCGCTTTTTAATTATGGCTTTTGCGAAGCCAGCAATTTCAAATATTTTTTAATGTGTGTAATGGTACCAGGGCTTTTGATACTGTTCTTTTGGTGGATGCCAGATATTGCGCGCCCTTTTTGTAAAAACAAGTGCCAATGTGATGAAACACATACTGAACAAAAACCAATTCAAAAAGCAGCAAATGAAATAATATCACACGATGATTTGGAACGAATTGTCTCCACTGCGATTGTATTGGGAATACAAAAGTTTGCCACTTTGCATCCCAAAACCTCTAAGGTTTTAGATAACATAGTGGACGCATTAAAGAACACCAAGAAAATAAAGAAAAAATAAAGCCCGCACATACGGTACAGGCTTCCAAACTTTTCTGGTGCCGGTTGAGGGACTTGAACCCCCGACCCTCTGATTACAAATCAGATGCTCTACCAGCTGAGCTAAACCGGCAAGTTGAGATTATCTTATATGTTTTGTTTTATAAAATCAAGCAGTTTTTTCAAAAAAATTGACTTTGATGTTTGCTGTGATATAGTCCTTTCGACATGAAAAAAATACCAGAACTTTTGGCGCCGGGTGGAACACTGGACGCTTTCAAGACCGCAATTTTATACGGTGCTGATGCGATTTACGCAGGGCTGCCGGGGTTTTCCATGCGCGCGCGGGCGAAAATTACTGTGGACGAAGTAAAACAGGGTATAGATTTCGCGCATCAGCATGGCAAGAAAGTTTATCTGGCTTTTAATTTATTTGCGCACGACCGCGATTATGAAAATATGGGGCGGGTAAGCGAAGTTTTGAATTATTTGCGCCCAGATGCGCTTATTATATCGGATGCAGGCGTTTTAATGTGGGTTAAACAGCATCACCCTGATATTCCGGTTCATATATCAACCCAGGCAAATATATGCAGCGCTGCAACCGTTAAATTCTGGCAAAAGGCCGGCGCGGTTCAATGCGTCCTTGCCCGCGAAGTATCACATAATGAATTCAAATCAATTCGCGAACAGTGTCCGGACATTGGTTTAGAGATATTTATTCATGGCGCAATGTGTATGGCTTATTCTGGGCGGTGTTTGCTGTCGAATTATATCACTGGTCGTCCATCAAATCGCGGTGCGTGTGCGCAGCTTTGCCGTTGGAAGTACGATGTGATTTTGCGCGAAAAAGAATCAGGCATCGAAATGCCAATCGAAGAAGACGACCGCGGTGCCTATATTTTGAACAGTAAAGATTTGTGTTTAATGCCGCGCCTTCGCGAAGTTATTGAATCAAACCCAGACAGCCTTAAAATCGAAGGTCGAAACAGAAGTGAATATTATGTTGGCTCTGTTGTGCGCGCTTATCGTAATGCGCTGGACGCATATGCACGCAATCCCGACGGTTTTGACCCGGCGCCTTTTATGGAAGATTTGAACGTATTGGAATCGCGTGGATACACAACCGCATTCTTTGATGGTCCGCTGCCAAGCGACGCACACGATTATGAAACTACGCATTCAAGTTCAGATTATCACGCGGCGGGTGTTATAACCGCGGTTGATGATAAAAATATAACGCTGGAATTGCGCAACGAAATAAAGCAGGGCGACGAAATTACTTTTATCTTGCCCTTGACTACAGATAAAGTTTCTGTGTGTCTAGATGTCATTATAAATGCAAAAAACGGTGAAATATTGCCAAAGATGTCTGCTGGTCAAAAAAATTCATTATTGATACCGATTGAAAAAATACCAGAACAATACCGCAGTAAAATGGTACCACTGGTTCTGGCATATAAACGGAAATAAAAACCGCCGAAACGGCGGTCTTTATTTATCTGTCTTTAATGCTGGGATGTCGGCATAGTCGTTGTATTTAGAAAGGAAACGACTACCTGTTGTGCAAACATAGTTAGACAGAGAATCTTCGTATTCGCGCTGGGCAGATACCCAACGTTGTGAAACTTCGTCTTTGGCACCTTGGTATCCGGCTAAACCACCCAAAGCACCACCAGCCGCTGTTCCAACAATGGTTCCTTTGGCACGTGCTTGGTTAGATAAATCAACCAAACCGCCGTCACTTGCATCACGATAAGCAGGAACGAAATTGCCTTCTTTGCCGTCCGCTGATTCAATTAGTCCGCCGGCTTTGCCACTGGCATAGCGGTCATGAATTTCTCCCTTGGACGCCAGAGTTTTATCCCAATCGTCTTTGGTATAGCCAAGCGCTTTGTTCAACTTCATAGTTTTGAATATTGCATACGCGCGTTTCGTAGACCCTACTACTTTGGCAGATTCTATTTCAAAATAAGTTGCATCACTATTGCACCCTGCCAAAGAGCCGTATTTTTTCTTGCCGTTTTCTGTTGTTTCATTGCCCCAGTACACAACATTATCCGCTTCATCACACTTCTTAGCGCGTTCAAAAGGTAAAGATTTTCCTGTTTTTGTTTTTACAAGTATGCTGCTTATTGATTTATGTTCAGGGTTATTATCGTCATCACAATTTTCAAGAGTCGTATCGGTTTGTTTTTCGCACACCTTTAACCCACTGCCGTCTTGTTTTATGATATAAAATTTGCCGTTTTCTGACTTCAAATCGTCTTGATATTCTTCATAATTACCGACAACACAGTCATATTCGTTTTGTGTATCGTTTTCAATAGAACACTTAGTCGTTGCGATGATATCACCGCTACCCGATGCACCAGCCATCATATTTCCAACAATCATGCCAGACGCTGCATTTACAGCCGTAGATTTAATTGTATCGCCTGCCACTTTACCGGAATAAGAACTTGCTGCCATAATACCTGCGCCTGTCACAGCACCAATCGCGGTATCTTTCAATTGCTCTTTCCCAGTGCCAATTGGAATCTTGCCGTTGCCACTGGTGCCTGCATCTTTTGGTGCCAACAGATTTCCCGCAACGCCTGCGATAATAGCACCTGCTGCTATTTTAAGTCCTGCATTTTGCTTTTGCTCTTCATTCATAACAGCAATCACATCTTCCATAGTTGGCGCATTATCAGCCGGCAATTCGATTTTTGAAAGAGCCGTCATATTATAACTGTTTCCAGGGAAAGAATCGATGTTGCATTTAATTGCCTGACCCGCCGCCACAGTGGTCGTCGCCAAGACCGCATTAGAATTCGCATCGCGCAATTCCACAACGGCTATGCATTGAGGGGTGCGTTGAATACCGTATTCTGGAACGCCCCACTTGAAATTCCCATTTGGATAAATCATGGAACAAGCCGTCAATTCAGAAACACTTGGTGCGCCTGTTTCATTGTTCACAATAGAATTTGCCAATCTTTCGTCATCAACCATAACCGGCAAAGTAGCAGCCGCTGCGGTTGTTGTGTTCATGTATTCTTGCTGGGCGCGCAGCGCATTTACCTGTTGATAGCCTGCTGCATAGGAACGATTGGAATTATTTGTTTTGACCGCAGCCACACCTGGCACAGCAGAAACACATGCCAGAATCGCAGAAAACAAAGATATTTTACAAATTCTCTCTCTCATCTTTATTTTGTCTTCCTCAGAATTGCAGTCTTATTCTTGCACCAACATCCAATGTCGATAATCTGCCACTTTCGGTCCAGTTTGTATAATGGAAAACACTGTCATAAGGGGCTTGGTATTCATCGCCACCGCCACCGCTTATCCATTCTGTCTGGGATACAACGATTGAACCAGATGTCTTGACCTTGCCCAAATTGGCATAGCGAACGAAAAAGTCCAGTTTCAACCCATCGCTCATTGACGTTGTCACACCACCTTCCAATGTAAAAGCCAACTGTTCTGTTGTACCACCATTGTGATAACCATAAACATCAGAAATAGCGGTAAGCCCACCTTCGGGAACGCTGCCCGGGTCACCGTCTTCTGTTTCATCATAGAAAGTATCGTCAAAAACAACATAATCGCCAATAGTATTTAATGCAATACCAACACCAGCGCCGATATAAGGACGCAAAGAACCACCAGCAACATTCCCAGTAAAGGAATCAATGTTATAATATACATTCAACATTGTCGAATTGGATGTGATTGCACCACCAGAAACCTTGGCATCTGCGTATTCGCCATTACCCTGGGAAGTCTGGGCATTGACCGCATAAGATATTCCAGAATAGCGTAAAAATGAAAAGTCAATACGAACATCACTGTTGATTGCGGCACCGACAGAAATCTGCAAAGGAATTACCGTATCAGAAGTGAAATCAGACACACGGAAAGAACCCGGCGCAAAGAAAGCATTATCTTCGCCAGCATAATCGGCAGACATATTACCTTTTACCATAACACTGTATGCAGCGGAAAATCCGATATAAAGCCCACTGTCTGACAATCTGTCGTAATCAGATGCCTGATAATATTGACGCCCAGCATTAGTCGCAGAAGACCCAACGCGTGGCAATGCGCCAGTCACACGATTTGGGTTTGTTGCGGCAACATTTGTCATAATTGGTTGACGATTAGCCGCAGACGCAGCCACCAACTGTTGCGAAGTAATATTTGCATTTTGACTGGTTATCTGGGGCTGGGGGTAAGTATTGACAACATATCCCTGACGCGCCAATTGTTGTGGATTATAAACAGGGTAGGCAGCATCTGCCACAAACGGTGACAAAGACATAATTCCGGTCAATGCCGCAAGAAAACTGGTTTTTTTCATATTTATTAAAACTTCCTTTGTCAATATTATAGCATAAAAAGATTTTTAATGAAAGGCTAAAATAACAATTTGAAAACAAAAAATTACACCCCAAAATCGGGGTGTAAATTGTCCAATATAAGTTTGTTTTTTGTTTTAGATTAGAATCTGGCGTTAAATCTTAAGCCGGCTTCTAATTTTATATCAGTCCCGTTTTGGGAATTAGAATGTGAATCATCAAATGTGTATTCTGTGAACAAAGTCAACTGCATAGAATCACTGATTTGATTTGCGATATTTAATTTTATCACATATTCATCCCAACCGTCTTTCATATTTTCAAATTGTTTTGCAACCATCTTTGCTGCTGGATCCAGAGCAGGGTTTGGCATAGGTGTGTGAATGCTTTTTACACCATTGTCTGCATGTTCATAGTATTCAAACCCGGCGCCAAAAGACCAAGCATCATCAATTTGATAATGTGTATCAAATCCAGCACAAGTTTCACTGGTTGATTTCAAATTGACTTCGATCTCAGCAGGAAATCCCATTGCTGCCAACGGGGTATCTGGGGCAATTGATATTTTGTTGTTATGGTTGCCGAATGTTTGTAAATATTCAACGTGTCCAGCCAATGTAAATCTGTCCCAAGTTTTACCCAATCTTGTTCCAAAGACAACCCCATAACGACCATGAGAATAGTTGTCGAATTTGAACCCATGCGCAGTATAAGTACCCTTCATCGGGGTAATACCAGACAAGAAAGCCTCTGTATAAAGGTCCCAAACCAATGGGTCTTTTTCTTCCAATACGCGATACATAGCGCCAATACGGCCACGATGCATACCCTTGCGTGCAATGTCATCGTCATGAGTATAACCAAAACGACCAATCAAAGCCAATCTATCTGTTATGCCATAACCCAAATCTTCGCTGAAACGCCATACAGGAAATTCGTTTTTATGATCCAAGCCTCTTTCTTTCAGTGCTTTTGTATCATCTGATCTTTTGTACATAACCGCCGCGCCAGTTTTCAAATACACTTCGCGATTTTTCGGCATGTAAAGTGGATTTTCCATATTTGATACAGCGAACGCACCACCAGTAGTCATCACAGATGCTGTTGCCGCAATCAAACATTTCAAAGATTTTTTCATCCTTTTTCTCCTTTTTTCTTTGATGAAATAACCAACCCCCATTATTGGCAAGATTGGTTGTTATATCCACACCGCCCATTATTGGCAACAGTATGCTTTGCGATATAACACATATATTCTTATACATTTGCGCAAATAAGTCAAAAGATAATTTATATTGACAATTCACTTGAAATATGTAAGTTGCGTCCTATATCATTTACGAAAGGGCTGAAAGTCACAGAAACCAAAGGGGTGCGCCATGATGAATGAACAAAAAAATAATTCAAAAAATTTAGAAATTTTTCAAAAACAAATTATTATGATGGGTGGCGATATAAAAAAAGAACAACAAAAATTATCACCAGAAACAATAAAACAAATTGAAAAAAATTACAGACAAATGTACATTGGTTTTACATCTATAAATTGGGGAATGGGTAAAACTCTTGGTGTGTCTTGGCAAAAGGCTTTGGAACAAATGGACGCTTTTGTTGAATCAAAAATAAAAGTTGCAAATCATCCGATGAATAACGCGCTTATTAAAATTCACAAAGAATTTAGGGCAGACATGGCAAAGTTTATAATGCAAAGTCCGCATGCCGAAAACAAACTTAGCGAACGTTTGAAAAAAGATTTTATTGATGACGGTACCAAGAATATAAAACAAGCCAAAGCTGTATTAGACGACCTTTATAAACAATATAGCACAGCGAACAAATCAAAATTTGCGACTGTTATATTTAGTTTTGCGAATCGAAACTTGCAACAAAATCAACGCGCTGCGTAATAAAAAAACCGCCACTCGGCGGTTTTTTTATTGTCTTACGATTTCAAGTAATTTATTTGGAACATCTGCTACCTTTACACGGACTTGGTCCATTGTATCGCGATAACGCAGTGTGACTGTCCCGTCTTCCAAAGTCTGGTGGTCAACAGTTATACAAATTGGCGTTCCGATTTCATCATGACGACGATAGTTCTTGCCAATGTTTCCGGAATTTTCCAATTCTATTTTACCAATAGCAAGTTTTCGTAAATCATCAACAATTTTATTTGACAAATCTACGATTTCTGGAACATTACGGACCAGTGGTATTACCGCCGCTTTGACTGGTGCCAGCCATGGTTTTAATTTAAGAACAGTGCGTGATTTACCGTCGCCCAAATCTTCTTCGTTATATGCTTCTATCATAACCGCCAGCATAGCACGATTCACACCCATTGCCGTTTCAATCACATAAGGGATAAAGTTTTCGCCTGTTTGTGCATCAGAATAAGACAATTTAGTTGTTGAATCTTTGTTTTCCAAAACATGTGCAGACAATTTGAATTCGTTCTGCGATTTAGTATGTGAACCCAAATCGAAATCTTGACGATTGTGAACCCCTTCGACTTCGTCAAATCCGTCTGGGAAAGCATATTCAATATCAACCGCAGCTTTGGCATAGTGTGCCAATTTTTCATGTGGCAAGAAACGCAGTTTTTCTGCTGGAATTCCCAAAACATTTATCCACCAATCACGACGAGTATTTTTCCAATATTCAAAATACTTTTCATCGTCATTTGGGTTCACAAAGTATTGCATTTCAGCCTGTTCAAATTCGCGCATACGGAATACAAAACCACGCGGGGAAATTTCATTACGAAAAGCCTTTCCAATCTGGGCGATTCCAAAAGGCAACTTGTGTGGTTTTGAATCAAGAACATTTTTGAAATTGACATACGTCGTGGTTGCTGTTTCTGGACGCAAATAAGCATTTATTGCACCGTCTGCCATTGCACCAATGGAAAGCCCCATCATCAATTGATATGCGCGCGGTTCTGTTATCTCTGTGCTGCCGCAATTATCGCATTTGCTTTGATCTTTCATCTTGTCTTGACGCATGCGTGCACCGCATTTTTTGCATTCGACGAGCGGGTCAGAAAAACTACCTTCGTGACCAGAATACTTCCACATCAAACGGTTAGAAATCAATGCAGCATCAAGACCTTCGATGTCATTGCGGGCATAAATCATTGCGTTCCACCACGCATTGCGAATATTACGCATCAATTCAACCCCGTATGGACCATAATCGTACGCACCGCCCAAACCACCATAAATTTCCGACCCAGTAAATATAAAACCGCGTCTTTTGCAAAGTGCAACTATGTCATTGACTGATTTTGCTGGCATTTTTTAACCCCTTGCTGTTTTTATAAATCTGGTTCAATAGCAGCCGCAGGACACACCGCCGCACAAGTGCCACATCCCATACATTTTGCCCTGTCTATCTGACATTTACCAGAACCGTTATCTGATATAGCCATCGCAGGACATACACCCATACAAGTATGACATCCCAAACATTTATCTTTGTCTATTCTATAAGCCATTTTTTATCCCTTTAATTTCTGCTGTTTAACAAACCCAATATATATTCGAACATTGCGACAAAAGAAATATACATGTGCAATGCACCCAATACCGCCAGTTGGTCTTTTTGTTCGCCATTGCCAATTGTGTAATATGCATTCTTTAATGTCTGCATATCATACGCGGCAAACAAAGCAAATATCAAAACACCCAACAAACATACGATTTGATTGAACACGACCCCAAAAGGACCTGTGAATATAGACACAATACCGACCAAGATTAAACCAATCATACCGATAAATAGGAATGTCCCAAGGAACGACAAATCTTTGACTGTTTTATACCCGAACAGAGCCATGCAAGCGAACATTACCGCTGCCAAGATAAGAGCCATTATGATTGACATCGGACTTGATACCAAAATCATGGGTGTAAGGACTATACCCATTAAAACAGAATACAAAAACAGCAATATTCTGGCGGTAGAAGGCTTCATAGAAAACGCGCGCACCTGCGCCCAAAGGGACAATCCCAAACCACCGAATGCGATTATGTAATATGCGATGGACAAGCCACCATTACTTATCAGCGCAGTAAAAGCCCCCGTGACAATCATAACAAAAGTAGTCAATGCAGTGACCGCAACCGCCCCAGTCATAAGACCAAATATACGTTTAATATAAGATTCGATGCCACCACCGACCCGTGAAACAGATTTAATCATTTGCTTTCTCCTATGGTTAAAAAGTCTATATGTATGAAGAATATAATACACTATGGGTAATAATTCAAGGAATATAAAAACATAAATTTTTAATTTTTTTTATCTTGATGCTTGACAAATAATAAATTGTCAACTATAATATGAATATCAAAACAACAAACAAAAGGAGCAAACATGAGAAATTTTGGAACTTTGACAATGGAACGTCTTACGGCGGAACAAATAGAAATTCAGAACGCAGTGTCTTATAAATCAAGAAAACGTGATACTATTGCAGGTTTGGAATCTAAATTGAAAGAACAAAAAGAAAAATTGGACGCATACCAAGAAAGATTGGAAAACGGCAAGAAATTGGATGAAGAAGACACAAGAAAAATGCAAAGACTTCAAACAATTTGTAATGATTTGCAAGCATTAGTAAATAAAGAACGCAAAATACACAATATTCACTAATGAAAAGAAATTAAAATTATGGGGCGCGCTTGCGACCCATAATTTTTTATTGAAAAAAGCCGACCTTTGATAATAGAATATTCAAAAAAGGAATATTCTTATGGCTATTATTTTGAACCCAATTGACCCAGTCGCGTTTTCAGTGTTTGGTTTGCCAATACGGTGGTATGCGCTGGCTTATGTCGCAGGCTTTGTTATTGGATACTATTTGTTCAAATATTTGACGCGTGGCAAAGATTGTACAATACAACTTTCCAAGAAACAATTGGATGATTTTTTTACTTGCATAGTATTGGGGGTAATTATTGGAGGTCGATTGGGATATGTTTTGTTTTATAATCTGTCTTATTTTATTGCGCATCCGCTGGAAATATTCGCAGTTTGGCACGGCGGGATGAGTTTTCACGGTGGACTGCTTGGTGTCATAATTGCGACATTTTTGTTTGCGCGAAAAATCAGTTTCGTGGATAGATCAACTGCGCGGAATTCTTTTCGGATATTAGATATTTTGTCTGTGGTTGCACCGATTGGAATTGGACTGGGACGCATAGCGAACTTTATAAACATGGAAGTAATGGGACGCGCAACAAATTCGCCACTTGGCATAATTTTTAATGGCGTTCCGGAATATAGTTATCCCCGCCACGCCAGTCCGCTTTACGAAGCAACCCTAGAAGGGCTGGTATTATTTATCATAATGTGGTTGATGTATACAAAAACAAAACTTCGCAATAAACCCGGCGCGATAAGTGGTTTGCTTTGTATATTCTATGCTGTTTTCCGAATATTCTGTGAACAGTTCCGCCAACCAGACGCGCAAATAGGTTTTCTTACCAGTTGGGGGCTGACAATGGGGCAAATGTTATCTGGGATAATGCTGATTGTTGGTGTGACCATTTTTTCTTGCGCCATGCGAAAGAAATAGTTTGTGATGCAAATCACAATAAAAAAAAGAATGCCGAAACCAGCATTCAATTTTTATGGCGGATGGTGAGGGATTCGAACCCCCGGACGAGTTGCCCCGTCAGCGGTTTTCAAGACCGTCGCATTCGACCGCTCTGCCAACCATCCGAAACCAAGCAAGCAAAGTTTATATTTTGTAAAACGAAAAGTCAATAAAATGTTTTTTTATTATGCTGTGTACAAACAAAAAAAACGCCCGGTCGGGCGTTTTTGTTTGTCAAAAGAAGTTTAGAACAAGTATTTGACTGCACCGCCACAGATATAAGACAGTTCTGTTTCATAATGTGAACGTGTCGGTATAATCGTGCGGAAATTAGCAGACAATATAACATGCTGGGTCAATTCGAAATCTAAACCGAGTTTGAATTCAGGCGCAAAAGACCATTTTGTTGAATCATCGCCAACAACCCTGTCAATATGATAAGCCATTGACCCAAAACCAGCGCCAACGACCAAATCTATGCGGTTTTGTTTGTCGCCGCTGATACGGATATAGTTATCATATGTGATTGCAACATTAAACAAATCACCACTAGCAACACGATGATCAACATATTTTTGTTGAATGCTGGAATAAGTTGACTTGGTCGCACTTACCGACACACCACCATTATATATATCGAAATAAGAGCCCGCGCGAACACCAGCATCGATACCAAAGACAAAGAAATCTGTTGGAAAATCGATTTGTGCAATACGTTCAAAATCTTTCGCAGAATCAGAATACATCGTACCTTGCAACCCCATCGTTGCACCAACAAAAGGTCTGTATTCCAAAGCATTTGCCCCGGCAACAGATATCAACAATGCCGCAGCACTTGTTAAAGCAATTTTTGATTTCATGTGTTTTCTCCTTATGTTTCACACTCAAAACACATTATATCGCGATTTAGGGATATAAACAAGACTTTTATTTGCATATTTTTATTGAATAGAATAAAATCATAAAAAAAGAGGTAAAAAAATGGCCATGATTTATTGTCGCGAATGTGGATACAAACACTCTGATAGGGCAAAGGCTTGCCCAAAGTGTGGCTATGTTGAATATGATTTAGCAAAATCTGTTGTCGTGTATTTTTTGCTTTTGTGGTTTTTTGGACTTTTGGGGGCTCACCGTTTCTATGCAGGAAAAACCGGTTCTGCGGTTTTAATGTTGATTTTAACTTGTACGGTGTTCGGCATCTTGATAACCAGTATTTGGTGGCTGGTTGATTTGATATATGCGATATGCAATTTGGGGCGGCCAGAAAATCTGTTTTCAAAGAAATAAAAATTTTTTCTTTTTTTAACATCAAATTTATGATATAGTGCCCATGTCAGGAAGATTTTTCCTGATGGGGTGTCAGAACCCGGTTTGAATCGCGTCTGTGGAATGGACGTTAAATACCGTCTCCAGCCATAATTGGGTTGGAGGGTCGCTAAATAAATGCAATTGCATAAATAGGCGCACAATTTCGATTCAAATTGTTCTGAACCTCCAACCGCCAGAATTTCGGCGGTTTGTGTGTGAGATTTAATTCTCCCCCTACTTGTCCCACTTCGCCAAGGCTTCGTGGGACAAGTGGAGGGGAATAACAACAAAAGGAGAGGAACATGAAAAAAACAATAATATCAACACTGGCGGTAATGTTGGCATTGCCGGCATTTGCAACTGGTATCTCACCAAATGATACCGGTGATAATATGTGCGTATATGATGTATTAAGCACATATACCGGACCTGCGAATTTACAAGCTGGCTGGCAAGCAAATACAATTCAGTTAAAATGGTACAATGGTGATACACAATTAAATGTCCAAAGTGCGGCGAACAATTGTACATACGACAGTGGTTTAACAATACCATCAACGGCACCAACAAAAACCGGATATACATTCGCAGGCTGGAAGATAAAAGCGGCATCTAATTCATGTTTTGTCGGACCAGTGTGTGGTTTAACGAGTTCATTGGCAGCAACCGACGGAACATCAAGCGCTTATCATGTATATGATAATGGCGATTATTGTGGCACATGCGATGAAAATGGCGACTGTGATAGTGCAACATGTGCTGATACTGGTCTGAGTCTGCATGAATGGAAGGTAGAATTTAGCCACGGTGTAGTAAAAGGC
>Ga0247609_10000107_pt1 | contig 114899 bp, 102 predicted proteins | sample 172DNAGHGlowgp2_FD_193487 | JGI IMG/M metagenome (GOLD analysis project Ga0247609, IMG submission 193487) | Sheep rumen microbial communities from Palmerston North, Manawatu-Wanganui, New Zealand - 1728 DNA GHGlow gp2 | ecosystem: Host-associated > Mammals > Digestive system > Stomach > Rumen...
TAGAAGGGTGTAGCCTAATACGCACTTTTCTATGGAGTGCCACACAAAGATGCTTGTCTGCTTTCTGATGAGCAAGCTCGGCAGACATTAGGGTCTTGTTTCCCTGAATTGTTATTTCACAACAAGGAATTTTTAAAGTAATCTTACCTGGAAATCATGATGTACCTTTGTCCGCAGATTATAAAAACTAAACAAGACATGGAAGTAATTTCAATTGAGCGCAGTACATACGAGGAACTGCTGACGAGTTTCAATAGTTTCGTCACAAAGATGAAGGAGATGGCCAGTAGAGGCGGTGACAAATGCTTGAGCGACTGGCTCGACAACCAAGACGTATGCCAAATGCTGAACATCAGCCCAAGAACATTACAAACGTTACGTGACAACGGAACGTTGGCCTATTCTCAAATCAACCACAAGGTGTACTATAAGCCTGAGGATGTGGAGAGCATTCTTCATGTTGTGGCTGATAGGGGTAAGGAAAGCAAAATGTGTAACCTCAAAACGAGCCGCCTATGAACAATCTGATAATGCCGCGTAACGTTGGGGTGAAGAACGCTTTGGAGAACATGAAGGAATTGCTTGACCTCTATAAGAAGGTAATAGGAAATTATCGTCCATTGCTTGATGGTGAACGTTATCTGACAGACCAAGAGGTGGCACAGATTCTGAAGGTCAGCAGACGAACGCTACAGGAATACCGCAATGATGGCGTGCTACCATATATATTATTAGGTGGCAAGGTGCTTTATCGTGAGAGTGATTTGGAGAGTGTTCTGGAAAGTTGCTATCATCCGGCATCTAAACGATAGTGAAAAAAGAAATATCTTGCAGCGGTTCAGTGGTTCGTGTGCTGATGGAATATTACGCAGAAAGACGGATGACAGACTTCGCTAATCATTCGTCTTTCTGCTTTGAGGTTATGGGCCGCTGTACTCTATGCCATCTTACAGTCTTTGAACGATGCGTTGAGTTTATTGCCAAGCATCGTCAAGTCGTTGTCAAGTTTCTGACTTGTGATTTTTGCATAAATCTGGGTGGTCACGATATTCGTGTGTCCCAATACGCGGCTCACGCTCTCGATGGGCATTCCCTTTGAAAGCGCCAACGTCGCAAATGAGTACCTTCCACAATGGTAGGAGATGGTTTTCTCTATGCCGCAGGCTGTCATGACTGTTTTCAGCTTCTTACACATTGACCAGTAGTTCATCTTGCCGAACACTAGTTTGTCTTCCTGTAAGTGCTTGTAGCGGTCGATAATCTGCAAGGGAATGTCCATCAGCTTTACTTGGAAGGGGATGTTGGTCTTGTGACGCTTACTGATTATCCACTTGTCACCGTTGATGTCCACGATGTTGTCGGTTGTCAGTTCTTTTACGTCAATAAACGACAGGGCAGTGAAGCACACGAATACAAAAATATCACGAACGAAGGCCAGATTATCGTCCTCGAACTCATGGGTTACGACTGCCTTTAGTTCTTCCTCGGTCAGAAACTCCCTTTCCTTGCAGTTTGGGCTAATGTGGAACTGCGCGAACGGGTTACGAGGAATCTTGCCGTTGTAGTGCGCCCTCAGTACAACGCCTTTCAGCCACATGCATCTCTGCCAGATAGTTTCATTGGCCAATCCTCGGTCAGTACTGAGGTAGGCGGCGAAGTCCTTGATGAATTCAGGTGTCAGTTCAAGCATCGACATATCCGTGCGACGGTAGTGCGACTAGATGAAGTCTGCCACATCCTTCCGCGAACGCTCCATAGCCCAAAGCGTACTTGCAGTCCTGTCCTTACCCACACGTTTCTTCTGGTTGGCAATGTCCTTGTCGAATGCGCTTAGCAGGGTTTCGTACTCGCTACCAAATCCTTGATAGGAATTGCGCACCATCTCAGCAGTCACGAATGCCTCTCTATCCGAAAGGTGCTGATAGTGTTTGATAATCTGCGTCTTGATGTTATCCAGTTCGCGGTTAATCTGCAAAGCCTCCTTGCTACGGCCTTTGGCACAATTACCCTTCACGTCCCACATGTCAAGCGGAATCGACTTCTTACAACTGAACTGCGACTGAGTCCCGTTAATCGTTACCCTGCCCATCACAGGCACCACACCGTTATTCTCCTTACTCTTGTTCACATAGAACAGAATGTTAAAAGTACTTCTCATGTTTCTTACTCCGTTTTTTAATTCTGGCTGCAAAACTACTATTTCTTTTGGCATCCATCGCTATGCAAAATGTAGCAGTTTGCGGAATAAGAACGGGTTACGATTTGGCAACCTAACTCCTTCACCATTCCTCCTAATTTTGCTTTACCCTCATTTTCGTACTTCCTCATTCTTCTTCGTTTTACCTTTATTTTAGGCCGAATTGCGTTAATCTTCGAAAATTGCTTCTTTGTTACAACCTTTTTTCGTAACTTTGCACCCATATTTTTATATTAAAGTACGTGATAGAGAAGCATTTTGTATTAGATGATATCGACCCCGTAGTATTTTACGGTACGGGAAACCAGCATCTGCAAATGATGCGGGCCCTTTATCCCAAGCTGCGCATTGTTGCTCGCGACAACGTCATCCGCATTTTAGGTGACGAAGAGCAAATGGCTGCTTTTGAAGAGGCTGCCGAGAAGATGCGTCAGCATGTCGTACGCTTTAACTCCCTGAAGGAGGAAGACATTCTAGATATAGTAAAAGGACACCGCACAAAGGATGAGGTTCCCGACGGTGTGGTGTGTTACACCATGTCTGGACGCGCTATTAAAGCCCGTAGTGAGAATCAGCAGCGACTGCTGGATGCCTATCAGGAATGTGATATGGTTTTTGCCGTCGGACCAGCAGGAACGGGTAAGACATATCTGAGCATTGCGCTTGCTGTCAAGGCGTTAAAGGAGAAGACTGCCAAGAAGATTATTCTGAGCCGACCTGCCGTAGAAGCCGGTGAAAAACTGGGGTTTCTGCCTGGTGACATGAAAGACAAGATTGACCCCTACCTGCAACCGCTGTACGACGCCCTTGAAGATATGTTGCCGCAAGCACGACTGCAGGAAATGATGGAGCACCACGTAATACAGATTGCGCCGCTGGCTTTCATGCGTGGGCGCACGTTGAGTGATGCTGTGGTTATACTTGACGAAGCACAGAACACGACTCCCCAGCAGTTGCGAATGTTCCTGACACGCATGGGATGGAATACGAAAATGATTATCACAGGCGACATGACCCAAATAGACTTGCCTCGGTCACAGAAGAGCGGACTGGTGGAAGCTCTAGACATCTTGAAAGACATCAAGGGCATAGGCATCGTGGAATTGGGACAGAAAGACATCGTGCGTCATAAACTGGTGACGCGAATTGTAAACGCTTACGAACAAAACGATAAACTGCATAAAAATGAAAGCATTAACAACGACTGACTTCAATTTTGAAGGACAAAAGAGCGTGTATCACGGAAAGGTACGCGATGTTTATAACATCAATGACGATTTGATGGTGATGGTTGCCACTGACCGCATCTCTGCATTTGATGTGGTGCTACCAAAAGGCATTCCCTTCAAAGGACAGGTACTGAATCAGATTGCGGCAAAGTTTCTGGATGCCACTACCGACATCTGTCCTAACTGGAAGCTGGCAACCCCCGACCCAATGGTCACCGTAGGTCTAAAGTGCGAGGGTTTCAGAGTTGAGATGATTATCCGCAGCATCCTCACCGGATCGGCATGGCGCGAATACAAGAATGGCTGCCGCGAACTGTGTGGCGTAAAGCTTCCCGATGGTATGAAGGAAAATCAGCGTTTCCCTGAACCTATCATCACTCCTACCACTAAGGCTGATGAAGGTCATGACATGAACATATCAAAGGAAGAAATCATCGCTCAAGGCATTGTCTCAGCTGAAGACTATGCCATCATGGAAGATTACACACGCAAGATATTTGCACGCGGACAGGAGATTGCTGCCAAGCGTGGTCTCATCCTTGTGGATACCAAGTACGAGTTCGGTAAGCGCGACGGCAAAGTCTATCTCATTGACGAGATTCACACGCCCGACTCCAGCCGTTATTTCTATGCCGACGGCTACGAGGAGAAGCTGGCAAAAGGTGAACCCCAGCGACAGCTCTCTAAGGAGTTTGTGCGTCAGTGGCTCATCGAACACAACTTCATGAACGAACCTGGCCAGACAATGCCCGAAATTACCGACGAATATGCCGAGAGTGTCTCTGAGCGCTATATCGAATTATATGAGCATATCACTGGAGAACAGTTCCAAAAGGCTGCCGAGAGTGAGAACCTGGCTCAGCGCATCGAGCGCAATGTCAGTGCTTATCTTAAGACCAGATAACAACCATCCGTCACACAATGTACCAACAAGAGTCGATAAAGCCCTATTCCGAAGGTGGCAAAACCGCACAGGTGGAGCAGATGTTCAACAACATTGCTCCTAACTATGACATGTTGAATCATCGACTCTCATGGAACATTGACAAGGGGTGGCGCAAGCAGGCTATCAAGCAGCTGGTGCCTTACAAGCCACAAACGGTTCTGGATATTGCTACAGGTACTGGCGATTTTGCCATCATGGCAGCAGAAATGCTGAAACCTCAGCGTTTGACTGGTATCGACATATCCGAAGGCATGATGGAGATTGGACGCAAAAAGGTGGCCGAAAAGGATTTGGACAAAGTGATATCCTTCCAGAAAGAAGACTGCACGCGCCTCTCCTATCCCGACGCCTCTTTTGATGCTGTCACTGCTGCCTTTGGCATCCGCAACTTTGACGACCTTGACAAGGGACTCTCTGAGATGTGCCGCGTATTAAGACCTGGAGGACACTTGAGTGTAGTGGAACTCACCACACCAGTATCGTTTCCCATGAAGCAGCTGTTCTATATCTATAGCCATACGGTGCTGCCTGTCTATGGACGTATCATCTCCAGAGATGCGTCGGCTTACAACTATCTGACAAAAACCATCGAGGCCTTTCCGCAGGGAGAGCGTATGATAAGCATACTGAAGAAGGCTGGTTTTGCCGATGTACGGTTTCGGAGGCTTACCTTTGGCATCTGCACGATGTATTTTGCAACAAAATAAAAATATCAACCACTATGGACAAGTACGGATTAATAGGTTTCCCACTCAGCCACTCCTTCTCCATCAGTTACTTCAACCAGAAGTTTCAAGACGAAGGCATCGATGCCGTCTATGAGAATTATGAAATCTCAACCATTGAAGCACTTGATGAGGTATTGGACAGCAACCCCAATCTCAGAGGATTAAACGTCACGATTCCTTACAAGGAAAAGGTGATGCAGTATCTTGACAACATTTCTCCCGAAGCTCGTGCCATCGGGGCCGTCAACGTTATACGCGTAACGCATGAAGGTAAGGAAATAAAGCTTAAAGGCTACAACAGTGATGTTATAGGTTTCACCAAAAGCATCGAGCCCATGTTAGAGAAGAAATGGCATAAGAAGGCACTGATACTGGGCACTGGCGGTGCCTCGAAGGCTATTGACTTCGGCTTGCGCAACTTGGGATTGGAGACGGTTTTTGTAAGTCGTTATGAGCGACCAGGGACGATACAGTACGAGAACATTACGCCCGAGGTTGTCAAAGAGTATAATGTCATTGTCAACTGCACACCAGTCGGCATGTACCCAAAAACGGAAGTGTGTCCACCGCTGCCTTATGAGGCAATGGACCAGCACACCATACTCTACGATCTCATATACAATCCTGACGAGACGCTCTTCATGAAGCGAGGCAGTCAGTATGGCGCGCAGACCAAGAACGGACTGGAAATGCTACTCCTGCAGGCTTTTGCTTCGTGGGAGTTCTGGCATGAGAAATAATTGGTAGCCAGCGATTCTACTATTGGAATAATCATCGAAAATGACCTACACAGACCAAGTCAATAAGCTCACCCGTCAGTACAATGAATCCATCCGCACCCTGGAGGACTCATACAACTGGGAGAACACCCAAGAAGGGTGGAATCTTTCATCATCGTATCTGACGAAGCAGTACTCCAAGAAATACGAAGTCTTGGTCCGTGAATATCAACAAAAGCGTCGTCAGATATTCCAAGCCTATCAGCAAAGCCATCCCGAATGGGCCAAGTGGCGCCGATTCTGGGGATGGACATTCGTAGTAGGCGTCATTCTGATGATGGGCAGCTGCATATATTCGCTTCCCGTCAGCGAAGTTCCTGCCAACACACCTCGACAAACTCTCAGTGAGTCGTCTACAGAAACCTATTGGAATGCCGACAACATCCCCATCCCCTACCTACAAGACGCTACACAATATGTGTCTAATCCCGACAGCGTTCTCTCACAACCTGCCGTAGACCGCATGAATATAACACTACAACGCCTTGAGAAAGAACTGGATATACAGTCGGTAGTCATAGTCGTAAATCACATCGAGAATGACGACCCGTTCCGCTTTGCACAGGATGTAGGAAACAAATACGGTGTTGGGCGAGGCGACCGAGGACTGGTGGTTGTGGTTGGATATCAAGACCATAGCATCAACATCTCTCCAGGTCGTTCGCTGGAAGCCGACCTCACTGATGCTGAATGTCATCGGCTGGAACAGCAATACGTAGTGCCAGCCATGCGTGCCGAGAAGCCCGATAGCGGTATGATATACCTCACAGAAGCCGTCTATGCCTCCCTTCAGAAGAAGCAGCTCCCACAAATGTCAAGTCTGACTAGTCATGCCGACGAGGCTGAAGACGACATAGCTGCGGCATTGGGGCTGACCTCGTTATTTCTCCTAGGATGGTGCATCTTCTTCTTACGACTCAATCGCAAATACCACTGGGTTGCTACTGTGGGAACACTTGCCCTGTTGCCCAATCCCTTCTATGTTGCACAGACCATCAGTAGCGGCGACTTTGGAGGCTTCGGCGGCGGTGGCTTCGGACACGGTGGTGGAGGCGGCTTTAGTGGCGGTTCGTTTGGCGGAGGTAGTTTCGGCGGCGGTGGTGCAACCTCACGCTGGTAGTAGCTTTTTTAATTCTCATAAAAAACAAACATAAAAAAATATAAGCATTATGAAAATCAACAAGAAACTCATCGGTATCATCGCAGCCATCGTTATTATCGGCATTTGGGCTGCCAGTAGTTATAACTCCATGATCAGCGTTCAGGAAGAAGCCTCTACTGCTCTTGCTAACGTGCAGTCTACTTATCAGCGCCGCGCTGACCTTATCCCCAATTTGGTGGAAACTGTCAAAGGATATGCCGCTCATGAGAAGCAGACGCTGGAGGATGTCGTTGCTGCTCGTAGCAAAGCTACACAGGTAACACTTGACCCCACTAACATGACTCCAGAGAAACTGAAGGAATTCCAGCAGGCACAGGGTGAGTTAGGAAGCGCTCTGGGGAGGCTGATTGCCATTCAGGAGAATTATCCTGACCTGAAAGCTAACGAGAATTTCCGCGACTTGCAGGTTCAACTGGAAGGAACCGAGAACCGCATCAACGAGGCTCGCAACAAGTATAACGCTGCCGTTCAGCAGTACAATGTCGTCATCCGTTCGTTCCCCAAGAATATCTTCGCCGGCATGTTCGGTTTCTCGCAGATGTCGAAGTTTGAGGCTGAGGCCGGTGCTGAAAAAGCTCCACAAGTAAAATTCTAACCCCCAAGTGTGTATTGCAGTTCACTCGCAACATAAATCATCGGAAATATGAACAACCGCTATATGCAGCGCGGCGTTAGTGCCGCAAAAGAAGACGTACATGCCGCTATAAAGAACATTGACAAAGGAATCTTCCCACAGGCCTTCTGCAAGATTATTCCCGACATCTTAGGCGGCGACCCTGAATATTGCAACATCATGCATGCCGATGGTGCCGGAACGAAGTCTAGCCTTGCCTACATGTACTGGCGGGAGACAGGCGACCTCTCCGTTTGGAAAGGCATTGCACAGGATGCTATTGTCATGAATACCGACGACCTGCTCTGCGTGGGAGCCGTTGACAATATCCTCGTTTCTTCCACCATCGGACGCAATAAAATGCTGGTTCCTGGTAAGGTCATTTCTGCCATCATCAATGGTACTGATGAGTTGCTCAGCGAACTGCGTGACATGGGAATTGGCATTTGGCCGACTGGCGGAGAGACGGCTGATGTTGGTGACCTCGTCCGTACCATTATCGTGGACTCGACCGTCACTTGCCGTATGAAGCGCAGTGATGTCATCAACAATGCCAACATCCGCCCGGGCGATGTCATCGTGGGTCTTTCCAGCACAGGACAGGCAACATACGAGCATCGGTACAATGGCGGGATGGGTAGCAATGGTCTAACCTCGGCGCGCCATGATGTCTTTGCTAAGTATTTAGCAGAAAAATACCCTGAGAGTTACGACCACGCCGTCCCTGATGACCTCGTCTACAGCGGCCGCTATGAATTAACGTCAGCGGTTGACGGTTTACCAGTCAACATGGGAAGCCTCGTGCTCTCTCCCACCCGCACCTACGCCCCAGTCATCAAGCGCATGCTCGACGAGCTGCGTCCCGAAATTCACGGTATGGTTCATTGTACAGGAGGCGCACAAACAAAGGTGCTTCACTTCGTCTCGGACAACTGCCGCGTGGTAAAAGACAATATGTTCCCTGTGCCACCCTTGTTCAAAGCTATCCACGAATGTTCGGGCACTGACTGGAGTGAGATGTACCAAGTATTCAATATGGGACATCGAATGGAGATTTATGTCCGTCCGGAAATAGCAGAACAGGTGATAGCCATCTCACGCTCGTTCAACATCGACGCGCAGGTGGTTGGTCACATAGAAGAAGGTCCCAAGAGCCTCACCATCCACAGCGAATTTGGAACCTTCAATTATTAGTCCTCTTGTGTCAACCGATTCAAATTACGTGGGTTGGCATATCTTGAAACAATGATTAAGAATAAAGAATGGAAAACAACAGCATACTACAAAAGCTTGACGGACTGGAGGCACGTTTCGAGGAGGTATCTACGCTGATTACCGACCCAAGTGTGATAGCCGACCAAAATCGCTTCGTGAAACTCACTAAGGAATATAAGGACCTTGGTGACATAATGGATGCACGCAAGCGATACATCGCCTGTCTGAATAGCATACGCGAGGCGAAGGATATCCTCGCCAATGAGAGTGACCCCGACCTGAAGGAGATGGCGCGCGAGGAACTGTCGGAAAACGAAGCGATGCAGCCCAAATTGGAGGAGGAAATAAAGATTGCACTCATCCCAAAAGATCCGGAAGATGCCAAGAACGTACAGATGGAAATCCGTGCCGGGACGGGGGGCGACGAGGCTTGCCTCTTTGCTGGCGACCTCTTCAAGATGTACAAAAGCTTCTGCGACTCCAAGGGGTGGCAGCTCTCCATTACCAGTGTCTCTGAAGGAGCCGTAGGAGGATATAAAGAAATAGACTTTGCCGTCAGCGGTGCTGATGTTTATGGCACGCTGAAGTATGAGAGCGGTGTCCACCGTGTACAACGTGTGCCAGCTACGGAAACGCAAGGTCGAATGCATACCTCTGCCGCTACCGTTGCGGTACTACCCGAAGCCGACAAGTTTGAAGTCCACATCAACGAAGGTGAAATCAAGTGGGACACGTTCCGCAGTTCTGGTGCCGGTGGTCAAAATGTGAACAAGGTGGAGTCGGGTGTCCGTCTGCGCTATATGTGGAAGAACCCTAATACGGGTGAGACGGAAGAGATTCTCATCGAGTGTACTGAAACTCGTGACCAGCCCAAGAACAAGGAGCGAGCCCTCTCGCGCCTCTATACCTTTATATATGACAAAGAGCACCAGAAGTATATGGACGACATTGCTTCACGCCGCAAGACACTGGTATCGACAGGCGACCGCTCGGCTAAGATTCGTACCTACAACTTCCCGCAAGGTCGTGTCACCGATCATCGAATTGGTTATACCACTCACGACCTGCAGGGATTCCTCGGAGGAGATATCCAACCCATGATTGATGCCTTGACCGTGGCCGAGAATGCAGAACGTATGAAGGAGTCAGAACTTTAAATAAAGCATATTATGGGATTTTGGAAAGATGTAAAGAAAGAATGGACGTGGAAGAGCATTGTCAGCCAATGGCCTGACTACGTGGCTATAATTATTGCTTTCTCCTTCGCCACAGGACATGACTATCCTTTCTGGAAGTGGTCGCTCGTGTGGATTATTGCCTTTTGTCTCTCAAGATTTATCATTATTTCAATTACTAAACTTATCAAGAAATCATGAATCGTCAACAACTGATACAACAAATCAAGGAGAAACGCTCGTTTCTCTGTGTAGGTCTTGACCCCGACATCAAGAAGATTCCGCAGTGCATCATTGACGCTTGCAAGGCTGAATTGGAGGATGATGACGAGTACGATGACTCGCTGGCTATCATGGCTTTCAACCAAGCCATCATTGATGCCACCGCTCCTTATTGTGTTGCTTACAAGCCCAACTTGGCATTCTACGAGTCGTTAGGCTCTATGGGAGTAGCTGCATACGAGGAAACTGTGGACTATTTGCGTGAAAACTACCCCAACCACTTCATCATTGCTGATGCCAAACGCGGCGATATAGGAAATACTTCTGCCATGTATGCCCGTACCTTCTTCGAGGGAGATACGCAGGTTGATGCCTTAACCGTCGCTCCATATATGGGCGAAGACTCGGTGAAGCCATTTCTGGGATATGAAGGAAAGTGGGTTGTTCTTCTGGCGTTGACTTCAAACAAAGGTAGTTACGACTTCCAACTCACGGAAGACAATGCGGGCGAACGCTTGTTCGAGAAGGTGCTCCGCACCAGTCAACAGTGGGGCACTGAAGAGAACATGATGTATGTTGTAGGAGCGACCCAGGGACGCATGTTCCAAGACATTCGTCGTTTGGTACCCAACCACTTCCTCCTCGTTCCAGGCGTCGGTGCCCAGGGCGGTTCACTTGAAGAGGTCTGCCGATATGGCATGAATCGCGACTGCGGCTTGCTGGTAAATTCTTCTCGCGGCATCATTTTTGCCTCCAGTTCACCGGACTTTGCCGAGGTAGCAGAACAGAAGGCACACGAGCTCCAGCAGCAAATGGATGAAGAACTGCGCAAAGCAGGACTCTAAAGTAAGCTAAAAAAACGGGGGCTGCTCGTATCGATACGAGCAGCCCCCGTTTTCGTTCCTATATAAATATTATATGGGAAGGGTAAGCACGAAGCGTGAGCCTGGACCTGCGAAGTCAGCATCGAAGATTAGGTCGCCGCCTAAACGACGTGCAATGTTACGTGCAACGGTAAGTCCAACGCCCTGACCGTCGAAGAACTGATTGAGCTTCACGTAGGGCTCGAAGATGCGCTCAGTATCAGCTGCATCAATGCCAGAGCCGGTATCTTCGACAGTGTAGATGGCTTGCATCTTAATCATGTCAACTGCAACACTGAGCGTTACGGAGCCTTCGGTTGTGAACTTCAGGGCGTTATCTAACAGATGGAAGAGCGCACGTGTAGCTTTTTGAACATTCGTTGACAACATGGTGGCTGCAGCATCTGGTGCTACTTGCAAGTTGAACTTCAGATAATCAATTTTGTCAATACCCGAAGCCTTGACAGCATCATCAGCAATCTGTTGCACCAGTACGTTGTCAATACGGCTGATAGGTTGGTCGCCTTCGATATCTCCCATATCGGAGAGTTTGCCTACGAGTGCCATCAACTTTGGATCGGAATTGGTCTTGACAATCTGCTGCAGGTCAGCAAGTACAGGAGCCATCACTTCTGCCTGATGACTGCTGGAGTGCTGCAGCGAGTTAAGCTCTTCCTGCAAGGCTGCACAGCGTTTTTCGAGTGCCTCATTAGCCTGTTTGGCCTTTTGGGTTTCTTCGTCCATTTTGTCGAAAGCAAGCAATGCCTGCTCATAGCCTTCGCCGACGCTATCGAAGTTTTTCTCCAGAGCGCGATAGTCATCGAGCAACTTCTGCTGCTCGTCAACACGTCGCTGATAGTCTTTGAGCAACTGTTCTTGCTCTTCGGCTTGCTTTCGGCCAGCCTTCATCTGAAAATAGAGGGCTATGCCCATGCCGAGGAGTAAGGCTAAAGTGATTAAGAATGCTATGGTCATGGTGAAAATGATTTTTAAGATTTAACGTCTTGTATGATTAGCGGCGTTTTTACTCGGCCTTCTTCTCTACCTTCATGAATTTGGTAAAGCCGGTCATAGCTAACACCTTGTAGATTTCAGGACTTACGTTGGTCATCTTGAACTGACCCTTCTGCTGCATAACTGTACGCATGGTCTTCTGAATGATGCGCAGACCTGAAGAGGCCATGTAGACAAGTGCCGAGCAGTCCATTTCAAGATCAACACCTCCATCAGCCAATGCGGGCTGGATGTCTTGTTCGAACTGAGGTGCATTCATCGTGTCAATACGTTCACCAGTCTTAATGATGGTCTTACCACCTTCTTTGATAATCTGTGTCATAATACTAAATTTTTTATTGTTTTTATTGATTAAATTTTCTTTGTCATTGTGAGCAAGTTTTTACCTTCAAGCCGCTGATAGCTGACTTTGTTCATGATGTTTTTGACGATGTAGATTCCCATACCACCAATTTCACGGTCAATGGGGTTGACATCGGGATCGGCATCGTCTTTTAAAGTGGGGTCAAAGGCCTTGCCACCATCACTGAGGACAAAGGTGAGTTCCTTTCCGTCACTTTTTGCCTGCAGTTCGATGTTGGCTTGAGTTCCTTCCGGATACGCATAGAAGATGACATTGGAGACCATCTCCTCCATTACCAAGTTGAGATTCATCCGCATCTCAAAGTCAAGTCCAAGTTCCTCGCCAATCTCCTCGATAAACTGATTGACGCGTTCTAACTCGCCGACTTGGTTTTTAATGGTGATTTCTTTTTTCATTGTTTGTATCGGATTTTTGTTATCAGTTTTTGCATTTCTTGACTCTGATGCATAGCATGGTAAGGTCGTCATTAGGATCAGCTCCATCTCGGTGAGTTTCGACTACCTCGCGCAGCATCTCGATGGTTTGTTCGGAGCTTTGGAACGGCGTATTCTGCAAGATGTCCAGCAGACGCTCGTCAGAGAACTGCTCCTGTTGCCGATTCTCAGCTTCGTTAAGACCGTCGGTATAGACGAAGAATGGTTTGTTGCTGATGTCGGCAATTTCTTCTCCCTCGAATTCCATTCCTGGCATAATGCCAATAGGGAAGTTAGGCTCCATCTCAATGAATTCAGCACTCGTGACACAACTGCCATCCTGAAGCGTCAGTATGACTGGAGGATTGTGTCCGGCATTGCAGAAATTGAGATGCCCTGTCTGGAGGTCAACCAAACCTATAAACATCGTGACAAACATACCCGTCTCGTTGTCTTCGCCCGACAAAGCTTCGTTGATGTGGTTTGCTATCTCGGCGGGCATCATCTCCTGTGCTGCCAATGTACGGAACAGACGGGTAGCTTGAGCCATAAACAGCGATGCCGGGACGCCCTTTCCTGACACGTCGCCAAGACAGAAGTACAGGCGATCGTGGGTCTGTTGCTCAGTATTTCCCTCAGCCAGATAATAACCATAGAGGTCGCCACCGACCTCTTTCGCAGGGGTCATCAGTGCATAGAGGTCTATGTCGTCGCGCTGTGGGAAGGTGTGTGGCACCATACCCATCTGGATGTTACGTGCAATACGTAGGTCGCTCTCGATACGCTCCTTTGCCGTCGTGGTCTCCTCCAGTTGGTCGTAAGCCACCAAGAGTTGGTCGTGAGCTTTCTTCAGTCGGCGGGCAGCGCGTATGCGGAAGACGGTGAAGACAATCATTGCTACAATGATGAGTCCCACGATTATCATCATGTTGCGATACTGCGCGCGTTCCTGCTCCATCTTCAACTCGTCAACCTTGAAGAGGGTGTTCATCTCGTTGAGTTGATTACGAATTTCGGCACCGCTGACGGAGTCTTTCACCTGAATGACTTCTTGTAACAGCTGGGTAGCTTCGCGATACTGCCCTAAGCCACGAAGAATAGTGGCTCGCTGATTCTTGACACGCAACGAGGTGTCTATGTCGGTGTCGTCAAGCTGCTGCATGCGCCGGTTGTTCAGTTCGAGTGCCTTATGAAAGTCGCCCCGACGAATGTAAAGCTCGCTCTTGTAGTAGAGCCACGACTGCCCTATATAGTCCATGTCTAGAGGAGAACGCTGACGCACCTCGTCAAGCATCTTCTCGGCTTTTTCCCAGTCGTTCAACCCCAGCGCAGCTTGTGCACATGCCATATAGTAATATGACTCCAGCACGCGCTGACCTTGAGCGTTCAACTTGGTCTCATTAAAAAAACGCTCCAGGAAAGGCTCCCACTGACGAGTGAGTTGTTCCAACTGCTGGTAGTCTTTCATGTCATTGAGCAAGTCGCCATAGTAAGAGTAGAGGTCACACAGCGTGATGGGAGTGGGTTTGATATCCTGAAGCAGCTGCAAGCCCTTGCGATAGGACGAGGCACTCTCCTCCATGTTGTGCATGTTGGAATAGACGTTACCCATCAGATAATATGCAATGCCCATACCATAAGTGTTGTTGCGCTGACGGGCATCGTCAGCCATCTCTTGTACCTCACGTAGGGCGAAATTGTACTTGCCGCTGAAAATATAGGTATTAATAAGGTTAGGCCACAGCTCGTAATACTTATCCCAGTTCTTCATCGTGCGCAGACGCTCCAGATAGAGCGGCACATATTTGAAGACAGAATCGTTTTCATCATTGTTATAGAACAGTACGACACGGTCTACTAAAGCACGCGCCAAAAGGTCTTGGCTGTTCTGCCGGTTCAGTTCGGCTATAAAGTCGTCAAGGGCACGCAGTTGAATAGCATATTCACCCGTCTGTACGCTGTACTGATATATCTTCTGATAAGCAAGGAGACGCGCCTCACCATGCATGCGCGGCAACATCTGACGAAGAGAGTCGACAGTATTACCGCTAAGAGACATCGTAATGCCTCCCAGACAAATCAATATAACTGTCAACACGCTCTTCAGCATCTTGTTAAATCTTTAGTTCCTTCATAATCTCGCTCATGCGCTGAAGCGTAGAAATACGTGTGGGCACAAGCGGCAGGCGTAACCGATTCTGGATGTATCCCATCTCGCTGAGCATACATTTCACACCAGCAGGGTTACCATCAACAAACAACAAAGAGAACAGGTCAATGAAGCGGTGGTGAATCTTGCGTGCAGAGTCATACTCGCCCTTCATTTGCAAACGTATCATCTTGGAAAACTCGCGAGGAAGTGCATTGCCAATGACGCTGATGACACCAACGGCACCACACGATATCATGGGGAACGTCAAAGCATCATCGCCAGAGAGTACCTCGAAGCCACGCGGTTTGTTCTTGATAATCTCGTCAACTTGTTCGAGACTGCCGGCTGCCTCTTTGATAGCCACAATGTTGGGGCAGTCGTGAGCCAAGCGTACTGTTGTCTCAGCCTTCATATTGACGCCGGTGCGACCAGGAACATTGTAGAGCACTACAGGTAGCTTGGTTGCGGCAGCAATCGTCTTAAAGTGCTGGTAGAGACCTTCCTGAGAGGGCTTATTATAATATGGACAAACACTCAGTATGCCGTCAACGCCTCGGAAGTCGCCAGTCTGCAACTCCTCCACAATGGCAGCGGTGTTATTGCCTCCACACCCCATCAGAATGGGAACGCGACCACCAACGAGGTCAACCACCAGATCTTTGATTTTTTGCTTCTCTTCTTTGCTCAGCGTTGGGGTCTCTCCAGTTGTTGCCAATATGCAGAAGAAATCTGCACCATTATCAAGTTGGTACTCAATGAGTCGAATCAGTGATTTATAATCAACGGATCCGTTTTCCAAAAAAGGTGTTATGAGCGCTATACCTAAGCCCTTGAATATGTTTCGTGCCATAAAAATATAAGAATTCTCTATTTATGCTGCAAAATTACATATTTTAATTGTAAAAGTTTGCTTATTTGCTGAAAAATTTCTCAAAATGACAACTAAAAATCTTTTTTTTTGCGTGATTAGCATAAAAAAAAGCTGCATCAAGGTGTTTCTTGCTAGCTTTCAGAACACCATGATGCAACTTGAGTGTAAAAGGAGAACGGCCTAAACCTTCTTCAACACCACAGCTGAACGGGCGGGTATGTAAAGTTTTAGCCACTCTTTCTTGTCCTGCACGTAAAGCGGGTCGTAATTGGTCAGATGCGTTACTGTGTCATCAGCAAAGCCATTGCCACCAAACTCCTTAGCGTCAGTATTGAGCACTACCTCGTAAGAGCCCGTAGGAACCAGGAATCCATAGTCGGTATACGAACGTGTGGGTGAGAAGTTGAAGACAAAGACTAAGTCGCCACGCATGTAACACAGCACTTGGTCACCATCGTCGTGCCAAATCTCCTGAACGGGAGTTGCCTGGAAGTTCTTCTGCGACTTAATGACTTCAAGCATCTTCCGGTCAAAGTCACCCAGCCAGTGGTAGCACAAGTCTTTGTTGTCAACAAGGTTCCACTGGCGGCGCGCATACTTATACGACCAGCCGTTGCCCTCGCGCGGGAAGTCAATCCACTCAGGATGTCCAAACTCGTTACCCATAAAGTTTAGATAACCACCGTTGATAGCACCAGCGGTCACGAGACGAATCATCTTGTGCAGCGCGATGCCACGCTGAACAATGTCGTTTACATCCTTCTTGGCAAAATGCCAATACATATCAGCATCGATAAGGCGGAAGATGATGGTCTTGTCACCTACTAAAGCCTGGTCATGTGACTCACAATAAGAGATGGTTTTCTCATCAGGACGGCGGTTCTTTACCTCCCAGAAAATGGAACAGACATTGATGTCTTCGTCACGCACTTCCTTAATGGTTTTAATCCAATAGTCGGGTATGTTCATTGCCATACGGTAGTCGAAGCCATAACCTCCATCTTCAAACTTGGCTGCCAGACCTGGCATGCCAGAAACCTCTTCGGCTATGGTGATAGCCTGAGGATTGACTTCGTGTATCAAGCAGTTAGCCAACGTGAGATAACAGATGGCATTGTCGTCCTCATGTCCGTTGAAATAATCACCATATCCGCCAAAAGCCTCTCCCAGTCCGTGAGAGTAGTAAAGCATGGAGGTGACGCCGTCGAAACGGAAACCGTCAAAATGGAACTCTTCAAGCCAATACTTACAGTTGGAGAGCAGGAAGTGCAACACTTCGTCCTTGCCATAGTCGAAGCACAGCGAGTCCCAAGCGGGATGCTCGTGGCGGTCACCAGGATAGAAGAACTGGTTGGGGTCTCCGGCAAGATTGCCTAAGCCCTCGACTTCGTTCTTCACGGCATGTGAGTGTACGATATCCATGATGACAGCAATCCCCATTTTATGGGCAGTGTCTATCATCTCCTTCAGCTCCTCAGGTGTACCGAAGCGGCTGGATGGCGCGAAGAAACTCGACACGTGATAGCCGAAACTTCCGTAATACGGATGCTCTTGAATAGCCATAACCTGAATGGCATTGTAACCATCCTTCTTGACACGTGGAAGAACATTCTCTGTAAACTCCTTGTAGGTACCGACCTTCTCGGCATCCTGACTCATACCCACGTGACACTCATAAATCAACAATGGCGACTTATTGGGTTTGAAGGTTTTTTTCTTCCAAACGTAAGGTTTCTCAGGATTCCAAACCTGTGCCGAGAATATCTTGGTTTGGTCATCTTGCACAACACGTCGGCACCAGGCTGGAATGCGTTCACCTTCTCCCCCATTCCACTTTACTTTCATCTTATACAACTGACCGTGTTTCAAAGCCTTCTCAGAGAGTTTGAGTTCCCAGTTGCCTGTACCCTCAATGCGCTTACACTTGTACTTCTCGTCTTCCTGCCAGTTGTTGAAATCACCTATCAGGTATATCGCCGTAGCATTGGGAGCCCACTCGCGGAACACCCACCCCTTAGCCAACTTGTGAAGCCCGAAATAGAGGTGGCCTGAGGCAAATTGTGATAGGGTCGACTTGCCGTCATGCGTCAGCTGACCAATCTTCCACAAGGCGTGATCATGCCGTCCGCGGATTGCATCCTCAAAAGGTTCCAGCCAACTATCGTTTCTTACTAATCCGATATGCTGCGGCCCCTCCACTTTGACTTTCTTCTGAGCACTTTTCTTTGCCGTAGCTTTCTTGGCTGGCGTTGTTGTTTTCTTCGTTGTTGCCATAGTCATAAATTATCAGTTGTGTCAAGCTTTAATCTTGAAGATAGCTTTCTTCAGTTCAGGAACGCCAGCAATACAAGGAGCATGACCATCCTGTGGGAAGAAGATGGCAAAAGAGCCTGGCTGACAGGTTACATAGCTTTCGGCTGCCAATCCAGGAATCTTAGTGATATCTTTTTCAGCATTATATTCTGCCTTGGGCAGAGCCTCACGCGGCGTATAGCCATAAGTCTCCGCTGCAGAGATGGGTATCTGGATGTCAATCATCTTGTCGTGGGTTTCAATAACAGCTTCATCGGGAGTTTTTCCCTTAGCCACCTGTACGTTGATAAAGAGGTCCTTGCCCACAATCTCTTGCTTTCCAGCCTCGAGTGTATTCAAGTCATTCTTCTCCAGAAATTCAACAACCTTCGGAAACAGAGGGTTTACCGATGCGTACTTCTTCAGATTCTCAAGAGTGTCAATAATCATAATCTTTATACTTTTAAGTTAAACATGTTATTAGTTCTCACGCATTATTGTTTTTTATTCTATTGTATTTCATAATGTCATCATTCAGTCTGACGGCGCCCTTTGGTATAGGTGCCTTGTGCGGTAATGTTGCCGTTGCGGTCTTTCTCCACGAAGCGCCCGTCACGCCGGTCGTCAGTATAGGAGCCTTCAAAACGCTTGCCGTCTTTGTCTTGTTCAATGGCTGGACCGTGACGTTTACCGTTCTTGAAGTGTCCGCGGAACTTAGAACCGTCAGCATAGCGTGCAATGCCCTCGCCGTGTATCTTGCCATTCTTGAACTGACCTTCGAAGACGTCTCCATTCTTCATTGTCAGTTTCCCGCGTCCGTTAGGCAGGTCGTTTTTCCATTCGCCCGTATAGCTGTTTCCGTTTTTCCACACCAGCGTACCTGTTCCCTGCTTAGCACCTTTAAAAAACTGACCAGAATAGCGGTCGCCATTAGCATAGCGGAAAATGCCCTGCCCTGTGCGCTCGCCGCCCACGTAGTCGCCGTCGTAGAAGTCGCCATTGTTGAACTTGTAGATGCCTTTGCCATTCTGAACGTCGTTGGCAAACTGCCCTATATAGACATCGCCATTGGAATATTGGAAAGTACCCTTACCTGATTTCTGGTTGTCTTTCCACTGCCCTTCATACGACGAGCCGTCATCCCACAGGTACTTGCCGTTTCCGTTCTTCTGGTCGTTTGCCCACTCCCCATTATAAGAAGCGCCTCCCTTATGCGTATAGACACCCTTCCCGTGACGCTTGTCCATCTTCCAATAGCCATCGTAGGTGTCGCCATTATAATAAGTCATCACGCCATGACCTTCCTTTTCGTCACGATACCACAGACCTACGTATTTGTTGTTGTTATTATAGTAGAAAGTACCCTTCCCGTGTTGATGGTCCTGCAACCACTGACCCTCGTATTTCTCGCCGTCGAAGAAGGTAAAGACACCATAGCCCTGACGTTTTCCTTTCTCGTAGTTACCCTCATAGACATTGCCGTTCTCCCAGGTTGTCTTACCCTTTCCACTGGGTTTGCCCGACTGCATCTCGCCGTTGTAGACGCCGCCATCACGTGTTTTACAGGAACCAAGTGTGATTCTTTGAGCCTGTAGGGAGATGGTCAAACCTAAACATATTATAAATAATGTATAGCGTATCTTCATTTATGTATTTCTCACTTATTTTCTTTAATTTATCTTCGACTTGTTTAGTCAAAAGAATAATGTTGCGTTGACAAAGGTAGGAAAAATTCCGCAAATCGCAAAGCGTTTTAAAAAATATTCACTATCTTTGCACCATTAAAACAGAAAGACCATGAAATTTATTGTAATTATTCCTGCGCGCTACGCCTCTACACGTTTCCCAGGCAAGCCTCTTGCCATACTGGGTGGAAAGACTGTTATTCAACGCGTCTATGAGCAGGCTACCAGCATACTGCCCGATGTCTACGTGGCTACTGATGACGAGCGCATCAGGGAAGCCGTTGAGAAGTTTGGAGGTAAGGCCGTAATGACGCGCAACGACCATAAAAGCGGGACTGACAGAATAGAAGAAGCTGTCGAGAAAATAGGAACTGATGCCGATGTGATAATCAACATTCAGGGTGATGAGCCATTCATTCAGGGCTCACAGATTCTGACCTTGCAACGCCTCTTTGATTCACCTGAGACGCAAATAGGTACGCTTGGCAAACATTTTGAAGACATGGAGGCAGTAATGAATCCCAACTCGCCAAAGATAGTGTGTGATGTAAGAGGCTTTGCGCTGTACTTTAGCCGCAATGTCATTCCTTATATCCGCGGAAAGGAGTATCAAACGTGGATGGAAAGTTTCCCCTATCTGAAGCACCTTGGCATCTATGCTTACCGCAGAGAGGTGCTGCACGAAGTAACGCGGCTATCGCAGTCGCCTTTGGAAATAGCAGAAAGTCTGGAACAGCTACGGTGGCTCGAGAATGGTTACCGCATCCGTGTCGGGCTGACTGATGTAGAGACTGTAGGAATAGACACACCCGAAGACTTGAAACGTGCAGAGGAATTTCTTGCCAACACGCAACAACAAGGCACATGGTAAGAAAGGTTTACACCATAATCGTTTAAGGAATGAAATATTTTGTTTTCTGTCAAGGCGATCTTGTCTTAGAGCATACCGACGAGGGATACTCGATACCTACAGAACCCCCTACGGCTTTGAAAGAATGGACTACCGTCATGGATGTCAATGGGGCAAAGGCTTACCGCATAGACCGTCCCATCAGCGACAATGACAAAGGGTATGAGATGTGTGGTTTGCGACAAAGCTATTACCTTCTAAGCGAGGCTGACTATCTGCTGGCAGGAAAGTGTCGGGAACTGCTTTATTGGGATCAGAACTCGAAGTTCTGCGGTGTCTGTGGTGGTCCTATGCGATTCGACACCTCTATCTCAAAGAAATGCGAGCATTGCGGCAAGGAGCTGTGGCCCCAGCTGGCAACAGCCATCATCGTACTGATTCGCCGCCATACCCCAACCTCAGAGATGGCACCTGCAAAAGAGGAGATATTGCTTGTTCATGCCAACAACTTCAGAGGCGACTTCTACGGTTTGGTAGCAGGATTCGTCGAAACGGGAGAAACGTTGGAGCAAGCCGTCTATCGTGAGGTGATGGAAGAAACGGGATTACACATCACCAACCTGCGCTATTTTGCTTCTCAGCCCTGGCCCTATCCTTGCGGTTTGATGGTAGGTTTTACTGCCGATTATGACTACGGAAAGATACATCTTCAACGCACAGAACTGTCAAAGGGCGCTTGGTTCGACCGCGACCATCTGCCCCACATTCCAGAGAAGCTGTCAATCGCGCGCAGACTAATTGACAATTGGTTGGAAGAAACTGCTGAACATAATAGCATCTGAAGTTTTCATGAAAAAACTGAAACCCATAGCTACAACCAGCGACCTGTTAGTACTCTCACTCGTAGTTGTCTTTTTCATATTCAGTCCGGTCTCGCCCTATCACCAGCGCCCTACAGGCATTCCTGACAAAGTCGAGGTCTATTATCAGCGGAATCTGCCAAAAGACTCGTTGAAGAAATCCTTGCAATACGTTGAAAATGAAATTGTTGAAATGAAATACTATCTACATATCCACAACGTGAATGACGAGGGTTATAACCTGGTGGCAGAATACGACACCAAGCTGCGAAAGGAACATCAGCAGTTGCTTGACATGGTACGAGACAGTAGCAATAATGACAAGCCGAAAGTTCTGAAAACCGTTTACATAAAGTCAAAAGATCGCCCTGGAATAGCTGTGCTAACGGCTGGTGGTTATTGGCAGAGCGGCAGATTTCACATCGGACCCTTCAAAAGCGGCAAAGCTATCTCTCGCGACAGGACGGGACGTATTGTCTCTGCACTATGGAATAACGACACCATAGTGACCGGTATACGCATTGACTCCAACGGCATCTATCAAGGACAGATGGACTCGCTGATGCAGGCATGCGGAGAGGGAGTAATGGACGAACGGGACGGCTGCCACAAGGAAGGTTTTTGGCGTAACGACATGCAGCACGGGTTCGGTTTCGACTCATCCCCACAGCACCAGTTGCGCATAGGCGAATGGCGCGAGGGACGCTTCTTGGGCGAGCGCATGAAGTATACCGCTCAGCGCATTTATGGCATTGATATTTCACGTCATCAGCACGAGAAAGGGCGTCAACGCTTTGCCATAAACTGGAGGAAACTGCGCATCACCTCCTTCGGCAAACGTAACGACATTGGCAGTCAGACATTCCCTGTCTCGTTCGTATATATCAAAGCTACGGAGGGCATCACCATTCGCAACCGTTATTTCCTGTCTGACTATCTGCATGCGCATCGGCATGGGTTGAAAATCGGCGCTTACCACTTTTTCTCAGTGCGCACGCCAGCCATAGAACAGGCGCAACACTTTCTGCGGACGGCAAAGATTCATCACGCTGACTTGCCACCAGTACTTGATGTCGAACCCACCGATGCTCAAATTCAGCAGATTGGTGGTGGCGAAGTGCTCTTACAACGCATCCGCATCTGGATGAACATCGTTGAGCGACGGACAGGTAAGACACCTATTCTCTATGCCAACCAAAACTTTATCATCAAGTATTTGAAGAATGCTGCCGACATCAAAAAGAAATACAACATCTGGATAGCCCGCTACAGTCAGTATAAACCCGATGTCAAACTTGTGTATTGGCAGCTCTGTCAGGACGGTCGTGTCAACGGCATTAACGGACCGGTAGATATCAATGTCTTTAACGGCTATCAAGGACAGTATGAAGAGTTCCTTCGCACCGGAGTCCATCTGTAAGAAACGAAAGCTAATAGAGAGCCTGTCTTATTTTAAATAAGGTTGTCCCTATGAGTCCGACGCCGTCGGACTGAGCGTCCTTCGACCATTTACTCCTCGTTCGAAGCCTTCGGACTATTCGCGGATTAGGTAGAAGTCGCGAGTGAGTTGCTGGTAGTATTCCGATCCAATCGTCAATTCTTCTTTCTGACAAGCACACGGAGACTTACTGAATGCCAGCAGGTAACGGCGTGGAGGTTTTGATGCTGTAGTGCGCACAGCACAGACGCGGCTGGTGAAAAGTCCTGCGAAGATGGCTTCGTCTTGCATCTGCCGCTGATAGTCAAATGGTACGACAACGCTTAACTCGCCATCAGCCGACAGCAACTTTGCAGCAGCACACATCAGTTCTGCATAGCTGAGCGTTACCGTATGGCGAGCTACAGTGCGTTGCTGGTCTGGAGCTTTTAAGGAGTTGGTAAAGAAAGGCGGATTGCACACCACTGCCGAAAACTGTCCTTGCAGGTCTGACTGGTTGGCAAATGACTGAATGGGGTGCTGGAAAATTTCTATGCGTTCTTTAAAAGGTGAGGCTGCTACGTTTTGGCGGGCTTGAAGCACGGCAGCCTCATCGATGTCAACAGCTACCACGCGAGCCTCAGCAAAACGCTGTGCCATCATCAAAGCAATGAGCCCTGTGCCTGTACCTATATCCAGAATGCAGTCTCCACCATTTGCCCAGGCTCCAAGCAAAACACCGTCGGTGCCTACCTTCATGGCGCATAAGTCCTGATGTATTGTAAACTGCCTAAATTGAAACATGTGATTTCTTTGAGAGCGCGGTAAGGAGTGAAGGATTAGTAAAAAACAACGGTGCGAAACCAGTCTTTCAAGTAACCGCGATACTGATTCTGCGAATCTGCCACCATGAGCAAAACCTGTCTGCCGTCAGTAAGACGAGGTCCTATGCAAAGGCCCTCATAGTTAGCAAACGAGCGTGCCGTAAGGTTGATTCTCGTGCGCAGTTCCGCCATCAAGTGCTTCTCTAAAAGGGTTCCCTGCTCCTGCTTTGCGGGATGAACGATATAGAGTTTCACCTGTACGAAGGAGCCTATTTTCGAATGTGACTTATAGACTTCGCGCTCCAGCACCACCAGTCTGCCGTCATCCAATGCTGCCAAACCACTTACTCCCAGATAGCTCACGCCTTTCGACTTTGTAACTACTGAAGTGTCAGACTCATACCAATACTGTTCAGCTGGCTGCAACTGCTCATCAAAGCTCTGCAGCCGCAGACGGTTCTGAATTTTGTTCGTGATGGTAGGCAGTTGACCATCAACAGGAAGGGTGTTTTCCGTTGTGGTCCAAAAGCGGTGGGTGGCTGCATTGTATGTCAAAGCTTCAAACCCACTGTTGGAAAGGGCTGAATGAAAGACGTCGGGTATGTGCAATCGGCGACCTGTCAACGCGCCATCAAGCTGATACTCTACGATTTGTCCGTCGGCCTCACCACTGATGAACAAGGTGTTCCACGAAGGTACATAGCAAACGCCCTCTTCATCGCGATTAGGCAGACCAGATGTCATGAAGGTGTCAGCCTGCACATGGAGTATCTCGCCACTGATGCTATCCAACACAATCGTCATGAGCCAAAAGCCTGCATTTTCTGATTTGTCATCAACGATGGCATAGCGGTTTTCTCCCAGCCACGTGATGCCGCTATAGTTTCCTGCTGGTACACTGGCAGGAAAAGCATGTTGCCTGTTGACAATAACCTGTTGGGCTACTGCTGACAACGTGAATGACGCTACCAGTAACAATACTGACCACCTATTCATCTTGATAAGCCTCCTCGCCAATTTGCTCACGTCCGCCTATCGTCATCTTCCGAAGGTCATAGAAAGAGCCGTTATAGATGTTGAAATCGACATTACCCTCGATTCCTGGCAGTCGCCCCACATCTGTATGTTGCCAAAATTTCCATTGACCTTTATACGTTATCTTATCTACATAATAATGTGCTATCCAATAAGGATATTCGTCAAACTCAGGGTCACTCAGATAGCGTTCCTTGAATTTATGGTAGGTATAGATAATGGGAGGCAGTCCATAGTGCTTCTCTACAATGCGAAGCCATTGCAACACGCTGGCTTTGAACGCTTTGTCTGTCTGATTCTTTGGTTTGCTCTCCACGTCGAGTATAGGTGGAAGGTCGCCTTTCTCCAACTTTACATTACGTATATAGAATGCCGCCTGATTTTGTGCAGACGAAAGAACACTATAGAAGTGATAAGCTCCACGCGTAAATCCGTGCTCGCGGGCTTGATAGAAATTATTGCGGAAATTCTCGTCGATCCTGCTGGCACCTTCCGTTGCCTTAATCATAACAAAGCGAATCGGGCTTTCGTTGATAAGTCCTTTGTCTCTTAATTCATCCCAGTCTATCTCTCCTTGATGGTGGCTGATGTCAATGCCATGAATCTCGTAGCCTTCTGGATATCTGATATCTCCATAAAGAGCGCGCCAGCGAAATCCGAAAGGACTGACAAAGAGATAATAGAAAAAATAGACGTACAACGCCACAATAGCAATACCGCCAACCCACACAGCCCATCCTGGGACGTGTTGAAGCATGCGCACAAAGAGCCCTGGCCGCTTGTGGCGGACAGGACTCGTAAGGTGTCGTTTTTGTTGCGGTTTGCGTTTTGTCGACATAAAGGTTTTTAAGCCTTTTCTAGTGCGAGGGTCTTGGTAGGCTGGTCGCACACCTCTGTCGGTCCCCAATACTGTATGGGACCTGGATAGACATACAGTGTCTCCTTAGCCCACTCATCACGATGAGCTGCAAACGTCTGGAAAGGCTTGCCATCAAGCTCGACAAGCGCCTTGCGGATGACAGGTTTCATCTCACCGTTGCGTCGTTCCATATTCATCATCATGGTAATGGGAACGCCACCTGCTATCCACTGGTCGGCAGGCTTTGTGGTGTTCTTTACGATAGCCATATAGCCTGTCTTGCCGTTGGCAATGAGTTGGGCAGCGCTGGTACCAAGAGCATAGCAGTAGTCGGCATCGTAATTGGATGGAGCAGCACAACGTCCCTCGTAGCCGAAGAAGTGGTGCTGGGCAGCAAACTTGCCGTTGTACTTACCCACCTTCTTACGGCGCTCCAGCTTCTGTGCTACCATTGTAGACAGCAACTTCTCGGTCTCGATGAGCGAAACCTGAACATTTCCGTGGGGGTCACGGTCCAATGCCAACTGACGAGCGACATTGGTAGGCAGCGAGTTGAATACTTCCAGATTGGCATCGGTCAAATGACTCTTGGCATAGTCAATCAACTCGTGACGACCGAGGTTCTTTACCTCTGGATCAGCCAATACGTCGTTCAACTGAGCAATGAGCTTCTTGATAGCAGGAATGAACTCAATGAGTCCCTCTGGGATGATGACAGTACCGAAGTTGTTGCCGTTGGCAGCACGCTTGCAAACCACATCAGCAATGTAAGTCACGATGTCATCTAGACTCTGCTTCTTGGCTTCCACCTCCTCACTGATAAGACAGATGTTGGGCTGGGTCTGAAGGGCACATTCCAAGGCGATATGAGAGGCTGAGCGTCCCATCACTTTGATGAAGTGCCAGTACTTACGTGCAGAGTTACAGTCGCGCTCAATGTTACCTATCAGCTCTGAGTATGTCTTGCAGGCTGTGTCAAAACCAAACGAAGTCTCTATTTGCTCGTTCTTCAAATCACCGTCGATGGTTTTGGGACATCCTATCACTTGTACGCCATAGTTCTTTGCAGCATAATATTCTGCCAGTACGCATGCATTGGTGTTAGAGTCGTCACCTCCAATGATGACAATTGCTTTGATGTCGAGCTTGCGGATAATCTCCAGACCCTTTTCAAACTGCTCAACTTTCTCCAGCTTTGTACGTCCGGAACCAATCATGTCAAAGCCGCCGGTATTGCGATATTCGTCAATGATGTCTTTGGTCAGCTCCATATAGTTATGATCGACAAGTCCGCCAGGACCGAGAATGAAACCAAAGAGGCGGTTCTCGGGATTCAGCTTCTTTACCTGGTCAAACAGTCCAGTAATCACATTATGGCCACCAGGTGCCTGACCACCGCTCAGAATAACACCGACATTCATCTTCTTGGTGTTTGCTTCTGTTGCAGGCTCAAACTCTATAACAGGCATTCCATAAGTGTTGGGGAAGAGTTTCTTGATTTCTTCTTGGTCTCCTGCACTCTGTGTGGGTTTTCCTTCTTTTACCTTCACCGCTCCCTGAAGTGCCAAGGGCAACTTAGGTTGATAGGCGGCTCTAGCTTTCTGCAATGCGCTTTTTTCCATTGTCTTAATTGTTTTATTTGATTAGTAACTGAATTTTCAGTATGCAAAAATAATCATTTTGTTTGAGAAACGGAAAGAAAACATGCATTTTAATATTTTTTATTGTTATTAAGCTATGTAATCTCAAAAAAAAAACGTATCTTTGACGTGAAATTATAAATCTTAATAATATAGGAGGACCTTTTTTATGGCAAACAAGAGACTTTTAAAACGTCGCATCAATCTAATCTGTGATGAGCTTATCGTTGAGTGCATTGCAGCCTCACTGTACGGGCATAATCGCGAGAGTGCAAAAGCGATGATCTTCAGCGCCATCAAATTGCAGGATGACATTATCAGCCGCATCTCACACCCAGAGCCTGGCATGCCTGCCAAACAGTACTACAAGGCACTGCGCGAAGACTTTGCGGCACATGCCAGTGACATTAACGACCAAATCAGCAACATGTAATTCCAACGGACAAATATGATAAAAGCGTTCTGTAGTTGGCTGCTATACAAACACATGGGGTGGACAGCCAACGTAACTGAGAACCACCCCGACAAATTCATTATCTGTCTAGCTCCGCATACTAGTAACTGGGATTTCTTAATTGGACAACTATACAGTCTCAGTTGCGGCATGAAGTCTAACTTTCTCATGAAGAAGGAGTGGTTTTTCTGGCCTCTCGGACCCCTCTTCCGACGCTTGGGGGGCATTCCTGTATGGCGTTCCAAACACACCAGCATGACTGATAACCTGGCGGAGACAGCTTCTAGGCTTCCTGTGTTCCAGTTGTGCATCACACCTGAGGGCACACGTTCGCCGAATCCTGAATGGAAGAAAGGTTTCTACTACATTGCACAGAAAGCCAATATTCCTATATTATTATATGGTGTTGACTATGAGAAGCGTCTCATTCAATGCACAAAGACGATTATTCCGAATGGGAATATCGAGGAGCAGATGCGCGAAATCAAACTTTATTTTCAGGACTTCAAAGGCAAGAATCCTGAAAACTTCACAATAGGAGAACTGTAGTGCGATGAAAAACCATACGAACAACAGCGTCAGAGTAATCGTCATCGTACTGTTTTGCCTTCTCTCTCACCTGTCATCAACAGCTCAGACATCAAAAGACGAAGCCAAACTGCGCCAATGTCTGAAGGAGTATTTTGCCAAGTACAAGCCGAAGGGTACCAAACTACGTAACGCACCAAAACTCGTTAGCGTAGATACCGACAATACTGCACGTACTATGGTTATCAATGCCGATGACATCTTTGCCTTTCAGGAATTTACCCCAGAGATTACCGACCAAATATACAAGAAGATTCAGAGTGAATTGCCCAAGGTCTATAAAGGCTACCAACTCACAGTAAAAACCAACGGCATGGCGATTGAGGAGCTCATTCCCAACCGCCTCTCTCAGAATGCCGACAAGTCAAGGCTTTGGGGTGACATAGATTATCAAGGTGAGCCCTGGGTAAAGAATATCTCCACACCATTCAAGATCACACATGGCTTGCAGAACCGTCACATCGCTCTCTGGGCAAGTCACGGAAGCTATTATGACCAGCAGAAAGGCTGTTGGCGCTACCAACGACCCAAGCTCTTCTGCACTACCGAAGACCTCTATACACAAACCATCGTCATTCCCTACCTCATACCTATGTTAGAACAGGCGGGAGCCATCATCTATTCGCCTCGCGAGCGTGACTGGCAGAAAGAAGAAGTCATCGTTGACAACGATAATCCTCAACAGAATTATACTGAATCGGCGGGCAGTCACGCATGGCGCACGACGGCACTGCAGGGCTTTGCTTGGCACTCGGGAAATTATCAGGACAACGAGAACCCTTTCTTGGCGGGTACGGCACGCATCGCGAAAACCACTACCAACAAGAGCAATGAGACGCTAGCGAGCTACCAGCCTTATTTTCCTAAAAGAGGGCGCTATGCAGTGTATGTCAGTTATCAGACTATGGGAAACAGCGTCGATGACGCACTCTATACCGTGTGGCACCGCGGCGAACAGACGCAGTTTCATGTCAACCAACAAATGGGTGGTTCTACTTGGGTTTATCTCGGCACTTTCGACTTTGACGAAGGTTATAATGCTTTCAATCGCGTCACCGTTTCCAATGTCAGCAGTCATCATGGTGTGGTGACAACCGATGCCGTTCGCTTCGGTGGAGGCATGGGAAATATTGAGCGCTTCGGTCAAGTCAGCGGACTGCCAAGGGCGTTGGAGGGTGCACGCTATTCGTGCCAGTGGGCGGGAATGCCTTACGACGTCTATAGCAGCAAGAATGGTGCCAACGATTACGCTGACGACATCAACGCTCGCTCCTACTCTTCCAATGTTTTGGGTGGCGGTTCCTGCTATATGCCCAACACCGTTGGCTGTCGCGTACCTATCGAACTGTCACTTGCCGTTCATAGCGATGCCGGCTTTGCCAAAGATGGTGAGAGCCATGTGGGTCCGCTGTCTATCTGTACCACGAAATTCAATAACGGCAAGCTCAATGCCGGCATTTCACGCATGGCTTCACGCGACTTTGCTGATGCCTTGCTCGCCAATGAGTATCGCGACATTGTGTTCAAATATGGCAAGTGGAACCGACGCGAGATTTTCGACCGCAACTACTCCGAGACTCGACTTCCCGATGTGCCCAGCGCCATTCTTGAGACGTTGTCTCACCAGAACTTCCCTGATATGATTTTCGGTCAGGACCCCAACTTCCGATTTACGCTGGCGCGTTCCGTCTACAAGACGATTCTTCGCTATGTCTGCGACCAGCACGGACGCCCCTTTGTTGTAGCACCTCTGGCTCCAGACAACTTTTATATTACATTTAAAAACAAAAACGAGGTGCGCCTCTCGTGGAGTGCCGTCAATGATCCGCAGGAGCCCACCTCCACTCCAACGGGCTATGTTGTTTATACTGCGGTGGGGGATGCAGACTTCGATAACGGCACTTACGTTCGTGGCACGGAATATGACATTCATCTTGAGCCTGACAACCTATATCACTTTAAAGTCTGCGCCGTCAACCGTGGCGGACAGAGTTTTCCAACCGAGGTGCTGTCGGCATTCCATACTCCGAAAGCCACCAAAACAGTCCTTGTCGTCAACGGCTTCCATCGCCTGTCGTCACCAGCTATCCGTAATACGCTTACCGAACAGGGATTCGACCTTGATGAAGACCCGGGCATCACCTATGGTCCTACCTATGGATGGGCTGGTCGCCAAATCAATTTCGACCGCTCACAGATGGGTATTGAAAACGGAGGACTTGGCTTTAGTGGCGACGAACTGGCAGGCATGCTCATTGCAGGCAACGACTTCAACTATGTCAAGACACACGCCGAAGCCATCGCGTCAGCGCGCAAGTATAATATCGTAAGCTGCTCCAGCGAGGCGTTAGAGACTGCCAAACTCACACCTGGACAATATGCTGCCATGGATCTCATCCTCGGACTTGAGAGAAATGACGGGCATAGCCTTCACTACTATAAAGGCATCAGCTATGCCATGCAATATGTCTTGCAAGCCTTCACCTCTATTGGTGGAGCCCTGCTCATCAGCGGCGCCTACCTGGCAAGCGACATGACTGACGATGGCGAACAGACATTCCTCAGCAACGTGTTGAAGTGCCAACTTGCTGGACGTTCTAACGCACCGTCAAACATCCTTAACGGACTTGGTACCCAAATGCAGTATTATAATACACTCAACGAAGAACATTATGCAGCTACCGCCACCGATGTGCTGCTACCGGTAGGACCTGCTTTCTCAGCAATGCAATATGCTGACGGCACCACGGCAGCCGTCGCTTATAAAGGCAACGACTACCACCTCTTCGCTATGGGGGTTCCTTTCGAATGTATCCAGACCAAACAGAAGCAGAGTGCCATCATGCGAGGCATTCTCAGCTTCCTGCTGAACTAAAACCATATAAATAAATTAGCAAACAGATATGTTTAAAATCCAAACAAACCAAAGCGGTACGCGCACCATCGAAATCAGCGAAGCGCACCTGCAAACCATCGATGAATACCAGCTCTTCCGCGACCTTATTGACTCCAATGGTTATGTTGACGAGCAAGTGCTTGACAAGCTGAAGTTGAACCTCCGCTCTATGCTCGAGTCGGAAGCAGGCAAGGACAAACGTCTGCTTGACCTTTGTCTCGATGTGATATATCACGCTAACATGAAGGCCTTTGGACTGCAGCAGCTGGTTCTGCTCTACATCAACTGGAAAGAGAAGGAGTCGGCACAGTAAGTCACTTATGGAATACAGGCTTACCGATTTTCTGCCAACTACCAAGAAGGAACTCGAACTGCGAGGCTGGGACGACGTTGATGTCATCCTTTTCTCAGCCGATGCTTACGTTGACCACCCCTCCTTCGGAGCTGCCGTCATAGGGCGCACGCTTGAGGCTGCCGGCTATCGCGTTGCCGTCATTCCACAACCCGACTGGCATGGCGACTTCCGCGACTTTAAGAAGTTGGGACGACCGAGGCTATTCTTCGGCATCTCACCTGGCTGTATGGACTCTATGGTAAATAAATATACTGCCAACAGACGTCTGCGTTCAGAAGATGCCTACAGTCCTGATGGACGTCACGACATGCGACCGGAATATCCCACCATCGTTTATTCCAAAATCCTGCGCCAACTGTTCCCCGATGTTCCTATCGTGTTGGGAGGAATCGAGGCTTCGCTACGCCGGCTCACCCATTACGACTATTGGCAAGACCGACTGCGTCCCTGCATCCTGTGCGATGCCCCTGCCGACATTCTCATATACGGCATGGGCGAGAAACCCATCATCGAAGTAGCGCGACGGTTGGCTGACGGAGAACCGATTGGCACGATAAGTGACATTCCACAGACCGTCTGGCTTGCCGACCAGTACACGCCTCAGGCTGACGACATCGTACTGCACAGTCACGAAACATGTCTGCACAACAAGCGCGCACAAGCCGAAAACTTCCGGCACATTGAGGAGCAGTCCAACATGATACACGCGCAACGCCTCATTCAGGAGGTGCGCACCGAGAAGTCAACAGGCAGCTCGTACGTCGTCGTCAATCCACCATACCCGCCAATGACAACGGCTGAACTCGATGCCTCCTTCGACCTTCCTTATACGCGACTGCCACATCCGAAATACAAGGGTAAGCGCATTCCTGCATACGAGATGATAAAGCACTCCATCAACATCCATCGTGGCTGCTTTGGCGGATGTGCCTTCTGCACCATCTCTGCTCATCAAGGCAAGTTCATTGCCTGCCGTTCCAAGGAGAGCATTCTGAAAGAGGCGCTTCAGGTTATCCAGATGCCTGATTTCAAAGGTTATCTCTCTGACCTTGGCGGACCCTCTGCCAACATGTACGGCATGCATGGACGCAACCACAAGGCATGCGAGAAGTGTCGACGCCCCAGTTGCATACATCCTGAGGTTTGCCCTAATCTCGACACCGACCATTCCAAACTGCTGGATATCTATCATGCCGTCGACGCACTGCCAGGCATCAAGAAGAGTTTCATCGGCAGCGGCGTGCGTTACGACTTGCTACTGCATCGCGGCAAAGACGAGCATGCCAACCGTGCCGCACAAGAATATACTCACGAACTCATCACCCGTCATGTCAGCGGCCGTCTGAAGGTGGCTCCCGAACACACCTCCGACCACGTGCTTTACCTCATGCGCAAGCCGTCGTTCCAGCTGTTCTATGACTTCAAGCGGCAGTTTGACCGCATCAATGCAGAGGAGGGCTTACACCAACAAATCATTCCTTACTTCATCTCCAGTCATCCAGGGTGTACCGAAGCTGACATGGCGCAACTCGCCAGCGTGACAAGGAAGATGGGATATAAGCTCGAGCAGGTGCAAGACTTCACCCCTACTCCGATGACTGTCGCTACCGAGATGTTCTACACGGGTTTCGACCCCTACACGCTGGAACCCGTATACAGCGCTCACACACAACAGGAGAAGTTAGCACAGCGTGACTATTTCTTCTGGTACAAGAAAGACAACCACAGCCAGCATCACTCACAAGCACATCATGACAATTCTCGAACAGAACATCGTAGCAAAGAATCCCAAAAGGGAAAGCGAGGACGGCATCGTCGTGACTCCTGACTTTGTAGCTGTCATTGACGGCAGCACGTCGAAGACATCCTATCGCCACAGCCAGCACCACAAGTTGCGTGCACTGATGGAGGGTGCCTATGGCGCTACTAATGGGCGTTACGCCATGCTGCTGACGACACGCTATGTACGCCGCATGCCTAAGACGGTGACTTGTGAGCAGTTCCTGCGCGGCGTCACTGCTTACTTCCGCAAGCACTATCCAGCCTCAATGCTTCCGCGGCTGACGGAACATCCCGAGGAGCGACTCACTTGTTCGGCTGTCATCTTCAGTCGTGTCAACCGCGAAATATGGATGGTAGGTGACTGCCATTGTCTTGTCGGTGGCACCTATTACGATAACCCCAAGCCTGCCGAAGCTGAACTCGCTGCCATGCGAGCCGATGAGGTGCACCGCCTGTTGGCGGCAGGCAAGACACGCGACGAACTGCTGCGCAACGACATGGCGCGTCGTGTCATCATTCCACGCATGCTCGAAACCATGCGCCAGCAAAACATTACCTATAGTGTTATTGACGGCTTCCCCATTGACAGAAGACACGTCCGCATCATTCCCCTCGACTTCCAGCCATGGGAGGTCGTTCTCGCCAGCGATGGTTATCCCTTCCTGCGAAACACCCTCGCCGACAGCGAGTTAGCGCTACAACTGCAGCGCATCAACGACCCGCTGAACATCGGTACTTTCAAAGCCACCAAGGGTTTCCATCCCGACAATAACTCCTTCGATGACCGTGCATATATTCGCTTTAAAATTTAAAGTATAATACTTTATTGCATGCCACGCAGCGACCACGGTCAAAGGAGATTGTTCTTCAATTCTTGATTTTCCTCCTCCATTCCAGCAACAAGCCACGGGGAATGCCACGTTCGGCAGCCTCATCAAGTACGCGCAGCGCCTCTGCCTTACGTCCAAGGTGTAGCAGCAACTCCACCTCCGATACAACATAGTCGCTGTTAAGCGGCTCCAGCCTCACAGCCTGCTGCCAGTCATACAGCGCTGCCTCCAGCTGATTCATTTCGCGTTCCAGCGACGCGCGGGCTACATACGTCAACGCCGAGTCTGGCTGCATCTCGACAACCATATTCAACTCGTCAAGCGCCTCACTCTGACGCCCCATGCGCTGTAACACATAAGCCAGCGAAAGACGCGCCTCCATATGTGTGGGAAACACACTCAGCAACGTCTCCAAGTCGTGGCGCGCTGCCTCGTAGTGGCGCAGGTGAGTGGCGGCATAGGCACGATAGAACAAGGCTGCAGGGTTATGCACCTGGTGTTGCAGCACCAGCCCGTATTCGTCAATGGCATACTGCCACTGCTGCAACTCCAGATTTACTGCAGCCTTACGCAAGTGCAGGTCGGTAGACCACGGCTGCGTAGCAATCTGCTTGTTTAGCACCGCCAGCGAGTCGCGCCACTTCGGGGTGTCAGCCTTTTGGGCTTGCAGCGTAAGTTGCGACAACAGCGCAACACACACTATTAGGCTTTTTCTATATAATTGACAATCCATGCACCCACTTCTTTCGTACCATACTTGCCGCCGCCTTCTACTTGTATCTCAGGTGTACGGACATTGGCATCAAGCGATGCGTTGACAGCTTCACGAATCAAGGTTCCTTCGCGCTGCAGCCCGAAATGTTCGAGCAACATGGCGGCACTCAGAATCTGTGCAAGCGGGTTAGCCAAGTTCTGACCTTTGGCCTGAGGCCACGAGCCGTGCACGGGTTCAAAGAGTGGTGTGTACTCACCCAGACTCGATGACGGCTGCAGCCCCATAGAGCCAGTAATGCAACTCGTCTCGTCAGTAAGAATGTCGCCAAACGTATTTTCCGTCACGATGACATCAAAGAAGCGAGGCTCCGTCAGTACACGCATCGAGGCGTTGTCAATAAACATATAGTCGGTCGTCACGTTAGGATACTGAGGCTCCATCTCCTTGGCAATCTGTCGCCACAGCCTGCTCGATGCCAGCACGTTAGCCTTGTCAACTACCGTCAGGTGCTTCCGGCGCTTCTGAGCTGTCTCGAAGGCGACTTTCAGGATTCGCTCTATCTCAGGACGCGTATAGATGTCAGTATCATAAGCCTTGTCATTGTCTTGATACTTCTCACCGAAGTACATGCCGCCCGTCAGTTCACGAATCACCACAAAGTCTGCTCCACGCAGCAGCTCGTCCTTCAGCGGCGACTTATGAAGCAGGCAGTCGAAGGTAGCTACGGGGCGCACATTGGCAAAAAGTCCCAGCTTCTTGCGCATGGCTAACAGACCTTGTTCCGGACGAACCTTCGACGTGGGGTTGTTGTCATATTTCAGGTCGCCAACGGCAGCAAACAGCACTGCATCAGCATTCATGCACACCTCGTGCGTAGCCTCTGGGTAAGGGTCGCCCACAGCGTCAATCGCCGTAGCACCGACCAGTGCCTCTTCGTATGTAAATTCGTGACCACACTTCTTGGCAATGGCATTCAACACAGCAACACCCTGCTCCATAATCTCGGGACCTATTCCGTCGCCCGACAAGACAGCTATCTTCAGTTTCATATCGTTAATTTTTGAGTTTCAAGACGCAAAATTACAAATTACTCTGCAAAAAGCCAAAGAAATAAACATTTATTTAAATTTCTACACAAACAGCCACAAAAACAGGGTTTCGTGTCCAACAATGAAATGCAAGTGCCAGTACCTGAACTATATCGAGAAGCTGGGCTACGAGAATTTCCTCACCGCTATGATGTAAAGATTAGTAGAGGTAAATAATCAATAAGGAGCGAGATGTATGGCATATACATTTCGCTCCCTAACTTTTATGCGTGAGTGGACATTCCAACTCTTTCCGTCAAGGGAATGAACACTCAAAACATCTCTTCGTGGTCGATGCGCGGCATGCGGCGCACAAGTTTATGAATAGCTGCATGTGCCATCGCCTCGTAAGCGCGCTCGCTGGGGTGCAGATGGTCGCCGCTGTCAAACCCGTCGGCAAAAGCCTTAGGATTGGTAACGCTACGCACAGTCTGGTCAAAGTCGATGCAGCCATCGAAAAGGTCGGAGGTGCGCAGCCACTCGTTGAATTGCTGCCGCATGAGTTCGCGCTGTTCGTTATAGGTGCGCCAACCGTAGATGGGTAGCAGCGTGCCGCTCCACACCTTCAAGCCGTGAGCTTTGGCAGGACGCACGTACAGGTCTTCGAATCCGCGCTGCATCTCTTCGACGGTGGGCAAGTCGCTCCAGGGACGGAAGGGGTTGACATCAATGCCAACGGGGTGGATGATGTCGTTGATGCCGTGCTGCAGTATGACATCGGTGGCACCAGCCACACGCATCTCGATGGGAAAGCGCGTGGCACCCTTGAGTCCGTATGCCTGATAAGTGATGCAGTCATACTGACGCAAGATGCGGGTGCCGCTGACGGCGCGACGAATGATGGCGGCATTGGTGCCAAAAGCCATCCGCGCCATATAGTCGGGCCACGACTGTGCAGTGATGCTGTCACCGTAGCATACGATAGCATGGTTGTCGGAAGCCGTCAGAACATCAATGGTGTTCAGGAAGTAATACCACTGGGTATGACGCGTGAGGTCAAGCGGCAATTCGTCGGCCTCGGCATAATCGCCATAAGAGTAAAAACCTTTGGAAAGGGGACCTGTGACAAGTGTGCCAGCATTCATCTGCGTATAGTCGGCAAGATAGAAGCTGACTTCAATGGTGTCGCCACGATGTACTTCGTAACTGATGGCATCGCTCTCGGTCTCTGTTCCTGGCTGCATAGTGACACACGGCTGACCGCCGAAGGTGATGGGGGTATGTCCCACGAAAACCTTACTGAGGCTGACAGGCTCGGTACCAGTGAGGTTGGAGAAGCGAAAGCGAAGCATGGTGCCGCTGAAACACATGCGGACAGGATAGCGCAGCGTGAGGTTCTTCGCATAGACGGCCTCGCGACGGTCGGTGATGCTGGTGGCTGTACCCCAACAGGCAACCCACTTCTGACTATTGTTGTCACCCATAATCCTTTTTGTTTTTCTTCCTTCTACTACCCTAGCCTACAGCGACTTGGCAAACTGACGACCATACTCCGTGCAGTCAGCGACATCATTGACATCAGGAACCCAGAGTTTCGCAATACCATCATTGACTAACTCGAAGCCTGCCTCGCCAAGACGAGCGTTGATGAGTTTGACGGAGCCGCCGCCCCAACCATAGGAACCAAAGGCTGCGGCTTTCTTCTTCTTGAACTTCAGACCTGCTGCCATCTCCAAGAGTCCGGCAATGGCGAAGGAGATGCCGTTGTTAATGGTAGGCGAACCTACGAGGACAGCCTTGGAGCGGAACATCTCGGTGAGCACATCGTTCTTGTCATCGTGTGCAATGTTCTTGATGATGACAGTGGTGTCAGGCGAGACTTCACGAATACCAATGGCAATAGCCTCTGCCATCTTACGCGTCGATTGCCACATGGTATCATAGACTATCGTGACTTGGTTCTCCTGATAGCTATCGGCCCAAGCAAGATACTTGTCAACAATCTGTGTGGGGTTGTCCTTCCAAATGACGCCATGACTGGGACATATCATGCTGAGCGGCAGGTTCATGGCAAGTATCTGCTGAACCTTCTTCAAGACTAACGGACTGAAGGGGTTCAGAATGTTGGCATAGTATTTCTGGGCCTCATACATCAACTCAGCACAGCAGACGGTATCGTTGTAGAGCGACTCGGTTGCGAAGTGCTGGCCGAAGCCGTCGTTGGAGAACAAGATGCCGCCGTCCTGATCCATATACGTAAACATCGTGTCAGGCCAGTGCAACATGGTGGCCTCGATAAAAGTCAGCGTGGTGGCACCGAGCGACAGCGTATCGCCAGTCTTTACGGTGACGAAGTTCCAGTCTTGGTGATAGTGACCGCGAATGATGGCCTCGCCCTTCTTCGTGCAATAGATGGGTACATCGGGAATGTGGCGCATCAGTTCGGGCAGCGCACCGCTGTGGTCAATCTCGTTGTGCTGCATGATGACATAATCTATCTGCGAGAGGTCGATTTCCTGCTGCAGACGATTCACGAACTCGCGGTCATAGGGCTGCCAGACAGTGTCAATAAGCGCCGTCTTCTCGTCGCGGATGAGATAAGAGTTATAACTGCTGCCACGACGCGTTGAGAGCTCGTCGCCGTGGAAATGTGTCAGCTCCCAGTCGACCTTTCCGACCCAGCTGACTTTGGGGGTGATTTGCTTTGCCATAAATATAATAATCGTTTTAATTGTTGTTTAATTCATTACTTACGGGTGCGAAGATACAAAAAATCTGCCACATTCAAGAGAATATGGCAGAACTTTTGGCATATTTTATGAATTTGTATGTGCCTCGTGTCGGGGCGACAGGACTCGAACCTGCGACAGCCTGGTCCCAAACCAGGAACGCTACCAACTGCGCTACGCCCCGAAAAAGCGGTGCAAAGGTACAAATTTTAAAGGAGAAGTAAGGGGTGAAAAGCGAAAAATTTGCTTCTTGGAAACAATATTTAACTTATCACTCCGTACAACTCACTCATTACTTGATAATGCCTTGCTCGACAAAAATCTTCTTCAATGCCACAACCGAGCGGTCAACCTGCTCCTTGGTATGGGTTGCCATGAGTGCATAGCGCACCAAGGTGTCCTGAGGAGCACAGGCTGGCGGAATAACGGGGTTAATGAAGACGCCTGCCTTGAAAGCTAACGAGGTGACGAGGAATGTTTTGTCTACATCACGCACATAGAGCGGAATAATGGGGCTCTCGGTCTCTCCTATCTCGAAGCCTTCTTCACGGAAACGCTGCAATGCGTAGTTGGTGACATCCCACAGCGCCTGGATGCGCTCAGGTTCCTGCTGAATGATGTGCAGCGCCTCCATCGCAGCTGCTGTGGCTGCCGGCGTGTTGCTGGCCGAGAAAATATAGGTACGGCATGTATGACGCAGGAAGTTGATGGTATCCCAGTCGGAGGCAATGAAACCGCCAATGGAAGCCAGCGACTTTGAGAAGGTTCCCATGATGAGATCGACCTCGTCAGTGAGTCCGAAATGGTCACAGACACCACGACCTTGGCGACCGAAGACGCCGATGCCATGAGCTTCGTCAACCATGATGGAGCAGTTGTACTTATGCTTCAGTTCGACTATTTCGGGCAGTTTGGCAAGGTCGCCCTCCATCGAGAAAACACCATCGACAACAATCAGCTTGATGGCATCGTGAGGCAGGTTCTTGAGCACACGCTCAAGGTCGTCCATATCGTTGTGCTTATAATGCAACTGCTTGGCAAACGAAAGACGGCGACCGTCCACTATGCTGGCGTGGTCACGATCGTCGCAGATAATAAAGTCGTCCTTGCCTACTACCATTGCTAATACGCCCTGATTGACAGAGAAACCGGTCGAGAAGCACAGACAGTCATCCTTTCCGATAAATTCTGAAATCTCTTTCTCGAGTTGGACGTGAAGGTCGAGCGTTCCGTTGAGGAAACGGCTTCCGGCACAGCCAGAACCGTATTTGTCGAGCGCACGCTTGGCAGCATCAATGATACGCTGGTCTCCGGTAAGACCGGTATAGGCATTGGAGCCAAACATCAATACCTTGTGACCTCCCATCTCAACCTCTGTTCCCTGTTTGCCCTCAATGGCACGGAAATAGGGGTATACATCAGCCTCCATATACTTCTGAGGCTCGCGATAATGCTTGTATTTTTCTTGTAATTGTCCCATAAACGGAGTGCAGCCGAAGCCGCATTATTAGTTTCAGACTGCAAAGGTACACATTTTTTACGAAAACGTGCATAAAAATCAAGATATTTTGCTTTTTCGTGAATTTTATTTGATGATTGCCGACTTTTACAACATTATTTCGTATCTTTGCACAGGACGAATATTCTTTTTTCATTCAACATGCCAAAGAAAACGAGCGTCACATTCATTGTCAATCCCATCTCGGGCACCAGAGATAAAAGCACACTGCCTCAGATGATTGAACAGCTGCTTGACAACAAGCGGTTTCAGCATGAGGTGGTATTCACCGAATATCGCGGTCACGCTTCAGAACTGGCACAACAGTGCGCTGCAAACCATAACGACATCGTGGTGGCGGTGGGCGGTGACGGAACCGTCAACGAAGTGGCACGCTCGCTAGTACACACAGAAACGGCACTTGGCATCATTCCCTGCGGCTCTGGCAACGGACTGGCGCGCCACCTGTGCATTCCAATGGATACGGCACAAGCCATCAGCATCATCAACGAGTGCGTAATTGAACGCTTCGACTACGGCGTCATCAACGACCTACCCTTCTTCTGTACCTGTGGCATGGGGTTCGACGCCTTCATCTCACTGAAGTTTGCCGAGGCCGGCAAGCGTGGCCCCATCACCTATGTGGAAAACGTACTGAAGGAGGGACTGAACTACAAGCCTGAAACCTATGAGCTGATTGACGAGCAAGGAACTGTCTACAGGAAAGCATTCCTCATTGCCTGCGCCAATGCGTCACAATATGGCAACAACGCATACATCGCTCCAGGGGCCACCATGAAAGACGGCGAACTGGATGTTATTGTCATGGAGCCATTCAGCATGCTCGACGCACCGCAAATCGCGGCAGACCTATTCATGAAGACGCTGTCAAACAACTCGAAAATCAAAACCTTCCGCACAAAGTCAATACACATCCGACGCAAGAAGCCTGGAGCCATACACTATGACGGAGACCCCATCATGACGGGCAAAGACATTGAAGTTCACATTGAACCACTGGGACTGAAAATCGTAGCTAATCCACACGTCTCCGAAGATACCGCACAGCCCAACCAACTGCTGAATGCCTTTAGTGACCTCTTTAATAATATAAATAATGTACGCGAGGACATCGGCAGAGACCTCGAAAAAAGTGGACGCAAAATCCAAGCCATCAACAAGGTGCTGCTCAGGAAACTGAGAGGCTGACGCTCATGGTGTAATAACATGTATGACGAGAGATGCAAATAACACTTACACTAATCGTTCTAATTGCAGCAGCAGCCTATGCCTGCAGGCGCATCTATAAAGTTCTAAAAGGCGATGTCGACCCCTGCCAGGAATGTGAAATGAAAAAAAACTGCAAAAAATTCTGCTAAATATTTGGTGAACCAAAAGAAAATTAGTACCTTTGCATCCGCATTTAAAAAACGGTGCCTTGGATGAGTGGCTTAGTCAACGGTCTGCAAAACCGTCTACGGCGGTTCGAATCCGCCAGGCACCTCAAGAAACTTACACAACTGTAGAAAAAAAACAGAAAAAGTTTCGAAAAAGTTTGGCGGTTACAAAAAAAGGTTGTACCTTTGCACCCGCTTAACGAAAAAGCCAAGAGAGGCTCCCTAGCTCAACTGAATAGAGCATCTGACTACGGATCAGAAGGTTGTGGGTTTGAATCCCGCGGGAGTCACAAAGTTAAAAATCAAATGACAGGTCTTCAAAGGTCTGTCATTTGTCGTAAAATAAGGTAAGGAAGTGTCCTATCTATCTCATTAATAGACAGTTTTAGGTTAATTCACTTAACGCTAAAAAAATTTAAGCGTGTTAAAAACTTTCCACTTCCTTAAAACCTATTCCTTCGTGCGTGTTTTTGCGCTGAAGCCATGAAAAACATCCTCGTCGACTAGGGGAAATTTTTTCTTTGGCTATGCCGCAATTTTCTGATGCGGATGTCTGTTTTGCATCTGTGATGCAAATGTACGAACTTTTCATGATATTTTCAAATTCTCAGGCAACTTTTTTGCAAAAAAATTATTCGAGGTTATTCACTTATTCACTTTTGACATTTGACATCTGCATTTTCAGAAAAACTTGAAATATACACTTTACTTTATATATAATATATATATTATATATAAAGTAATTATAATATTAGTAAAATTCTAAAACCTAAATGTCAAAAGTGAATAAGTGCATAAGTGAATAAGTTCGGGGGTGTCTTTTCCTGATTTCAGTTGACTCCGTTTAGGCTTTGATTTTTAACAAAACACTCAGGGGGTGCCCGGCGGCAGGGGGCTGACTATCCTGTGCGCCAAGTGAATTGAAATTTGAAGTTTATGATTTGAACACCAGCCCTCAGACTTCAGACATCAGACTTCAGCCCTCTCAGTTGAGAGAGTATCTCTTCCAGATACTGGCGGTCTATTTCATCGAAGGTCGCCAGTTTCTTGCTGTCTATATCCAGCACAGCGACTACCGTACCATTGGCGTCGAACACGGGGACGACAATCTCGGAGCGCGACTGACTGCTGCAGGCGATGTGACCGGGGAACTGCTCGACATCGGGAACGATGACGGTGCGCCGCTCCTTCCATGCCGTACCACACACGCCACACCCGTAGCCTATGTGCATGCAGGCAACAGGCCCTTGGAAGGGACCGAGCAGGAGTTCGCCGTCTTTGACGCGATAGAAGCCGGTCCACCAGAAGTCCAAGCCTTCGTGCAGCACGGCACAGACGTTGGCCATGATGGCTACAGGGTCGGTCTCGCCCTCTATGAGGGCACGTATCTGTTTCACTATCAGCTGGTATTTCTCTGTCTTATTCATTGTTAACTGTTTGTTTACCTTACCTCTATGCTCATCGGGTAAATCGATGAGCACGGGGGCTCACCCCTTTTTCCCTTTTACCTTTTTACCCTTTTACCTTATTTAATTTAAAAAGAACAGACTGACACCCAGGACGGAAATGACGGCTCCGACGACAGCCCGCCAGGTGATGGGCTGACGAAACAGCCAATAGGACGGCAGGATGATGATGATGGGTGTCAGTGCCATAAGCGTGGAGGCGATGCCGGCACTGGCATATTGTACCGCCATAAGCGAGAAGCCGACACCAACGAAGGGTCCGAAGACGGTAGTGGCGGTGGCGACAGCCAAGCCCCTCACGTCGTGCAGCGCCTCGCCGAGCGGTCGGAAGCCGTCGCGCCAGCAGAGCAGCAGGCTGAAGCCCAGAAGTCCCACGATGCAACGCAGGAAGTTGGCACCGAAGGGTATGAGCCAGGCGGGCATCGCCGTCACATCGAAGTGGTCCATGCCTATCTTGCTCAGCACCAGTCCGACTCCTTGACACATCGCCGCGCCAACGGCATAGAGCACACCGCTGAGGGGCAGTCGGAGCGACACCTTGTGATGATGGCCTCGCCCCAGAACGGAGATGCCGATGCCCAGCAGCGTCGTCAGCATGGCAACGATACTCGTGGGCGACATCTGCTGACCCAGCGTGACCCACGCCATGAGGGCTGCCGACAGGGGTGCCAGCGTCATGAACAACTGACCGTAGCGCGACCCGATGATGATGTAGCACTGAAACAGGCAGAAGTCGCCGATGACGTAACCCACCAACCCCGACAGGAACATCCAGCCGCAGGCCGACAGCGACGTGACAGGTGGCAGCACACTGCCCGTCACCATCCAGAACAGTGGTACGGAGAAGAGCAGCGTCAGTGCCATGCGCAACACGTTGAGTGTCAGATTGCCCAACCGCTTGCTGCCATACTCGCAGAGCAGCGCTGCAGCGGTCCACGAGAAGGCAACGCCAATGGATATGATTTCGCCGAGATATGCCATCATGCTGTTCAATCGTCTGTCAGCTCTATCACCTGTCCGTCATAGGCCAGCTGGATGTTAGCAGGCAGCGAGACGTTGACCTCAGCATGTCGCCCAATGTCGTGGCTGGAGTGGATGAGCCAGGTCTGGCGAGCTCCGATGCGCTGAGCAAAGGCTACAGCCTCGTCGAGCGTCTGGTGGGAGTGGTGTGGCTTCTGACGTAACGCATTGACTACCAGCGTGTCTACACCCTGCAGATAGGGTATCTCGTCGTCGCTGATGGTCTTCATGTCGGTGATGTAAGCGAGAGGAGTTTGAAGTGTGAAATTTGAAGTTTGAAGTTTGTGATTTGAATCTTGAAACCTGAAACTTGAATCTTGAAATCCATGATTTGTGGGGGTATGGCGGAAGATGTAGCCGAAGATGGGGAGGTCGTGGTGCATCACCTCGATGGGCATAATACGAATGTCACCGATCTGGAATTCACGGTGCTTCTCTATCTCGTGCAACTGGATGGCGGGCACGCCAGGATAGCGGTGCTCGGCAAAACAGTAGGGCAACATCTGGAGCATGCTCTCACAGGCTATGGCGTTGGCGTAGACGTTGATTTCGCCAAACTGACAGTATGGGCGTATGTCGTCCATGCCTCCCACGTGGTCGTAGTGGGCATGGGTGACGAGGATGCCGTCGATGCGTCGGAAGGGCTGCGGCATAATCTGCTGTCGGAAGTCGGGACCTATGTCGATGAGCAGGCGTGTCGTCGGCGTCTCGAGCAATGCTGAGCAGCGCAGCCGTTTGTCGTGAGCATCGGGGCTGGTGCACGTATGGCATTGGCAGCCTATGGTTGGCACGCCGCACGATGTACCTGTTCCGAGAAAAGTAAATTTCATAGAATTTAAAATTTCAAACAATGTTCACTTCTGGACGGATATCGATGCCAAACTGCTGGCGAACATCGTGCTGGATGGCACGACAGAGACGAACGATATCCTGTCCCGTAGCACCACCTCGATTGACCAAAACCAGCGCCTGACGCTCGTGAACGCCGGCAGGCCCCAGCGAGCGTCCCTTCCACCCGCACTGGTCAATCATCCAACCAGCAGGTATCTTCTCGTGGTCGGCATCAACATGGTAATGGGGCATCTGCGGATAGCGTGCAAGGAGGTTTTCAAACTGCTGGCGACTGACCACCGGATTCATGAAGAAGCTACCGGCATTGCCCGTCACTTTCGGGTCGGGAAGTTTTACATTCCGTATATCGATGATGACCTGGCGCAGCTGCTGCGCTGTGGGCTCAGTAATCCCCCTCGTTTGCAGTTCAGAAAGGATGTTGCCATAGTCTAACCGAGGTGTAAAAACATCTGAGAACTTATAAGTTACGAATGTGATGAGATACTTGTTCTTCCACTCACCCTTGAAGCGGCTCTGCCTGTAGGCATACTGACATTCGGCATTGGTAAAGACACACTTGCGACCTGAAGAAATCTCAACAGCCTCGACGCTGACGATGAGGTCTTTCACCTCAGCTCCGTAGGCACCGATGTTCTGTACAGCGCTGGCTCCGACATCACCAGGAATGAGCGACAGGTTCTCGGCACCATAGCGTCCGCCGGAAAGGCTCTCGGCTACCACGTCGTCCCAAGTCATACCACTGCCGCAACGCATCAGCAGGCCATCCTCCGTACAGGTCTTCATGGCCGAATGAACCACCGTGCCGTCAAAGTCGCGTGTGAGCAGCAAATTGCTGCCACCACCGATAATCAGAAACGGCTTGCCGTCAGCACGCAGCTGTCGCGCCACCTCCTCAGCTTCGGCCTCGTCAGCATACTCCAGAAACCGGCTACATCGCGCCTCAATACCGAACGTATTGTGGGCAAGGAGACTGTAATTACGAATATCTCTCATGCGGATTCAGGTTATTAGCTTCGACAGCTTCCAGTCTTTGCCGTGTTTGCGGAAGTTCATCTGCAGCTCAAGACCGTTGGCAATGCCGCGCAGCACATAGATCTTGCGCGTACCTTCTTTCTCAGGCTTACCGTAAACGATGTTCCAGATGCTCTTCGAGGGCAACTCGGGAGCAAAGGCCTCCCACGTGTCGCGTGTAATGATACCCTCCATCATCTTGAAGTCATCGTCGGGGTCGGGCCCCACGAAACCCACGGTAGGCTCGAGGTGCTTGGCCTGATACTGCTGACTGACGGCAAACTGCTGGTAGAACGCCAGGAAGGAGGCGTTGTGCGACTGGCTAAGCGGTATCTGGTTGATGCTGGTCATCATCCACGTGCCACGAATGCGGTTGAAGACGTACTGGCGCACAGTCTGCTCGTCGAAGCTTATCTTCTCGACTACCGCATGTGTAAGACTCGTGTCCTTCACCGCTTCCATGTGGCGCTCGCTGTCGAAGAGCAGCGTGTAGTAGCCCTGCCGCATGAAGAAGTAGTCCATCTGCCACGACTTGCGCTCAACAAGGCGCTCATGACCATCCTCAACGACTTTCAGGGGAAAGACGATGCGCTCGCGCTGCAACTGGCGATTGCCTGCAAAGTTGAATACAAAGTCGTCAAACAACTCATCGGCAGCCTTCGGAACGATGACGTGCGAAAAGTCCTCGTCGAGCGTGTCGGAAGACAACGAATCGACCGACAGCGAATCGGCATCAGCACCGCCCGTCTGTCCGTTGCTGCCACCTCGACACGATGCCAGCACGACGGCAGCTGCAAAAGAGAAAAAAATCAGATAACGTCTCATCTGTAAGTTTCAGAATTCATGTTTTCTCTCAAAATTTGCTGCAAAGTTACAAATATTCTTTAATTTTTAATGTTTAATCTCTATTTTTTTATACCTTTGCATCAAAATTTCAAGATTAGGGTAATAAACACATCGCAGAATAACGCAGATTATGATACTCGACAAGATAGACGAACTTCTGAAAGAAGTACAGAACCTCAGCGCCAAGAACGCTGAAGAGGTGGAACAGCTGAGACTGAAATACCTCAGCAAGAAAGGTGAGATAACAGCACTAATGAACGACTTCCGCAACGTGGCTGCCGACCAAAAAAAGACAGTGGGCATGAAGATTAACGAGCTGAAGCAGTTGACGCAGGAGCGCATCAACCAGCTGAAGGAGCAGACGGAGTCGCAAGAGACGGACAACGAGCACGTAGACCTCACGCGTACACCCTACCCTATAAAATTAGGTACACGTCACCCGCTGACCATCGTCACCAACGAGATAATCGACATATTCTCGCGCATGGGCTTCGTCCTGGCTGACGGTCCGGAGGTAGAAGACGACTTGCACGTGTTCACGAAAATGAACTTTGCCGCCGACCACCCAGCGCGCGACATGCAAGACACCTTCTTCGTATCACAACACCCGAACGACGTGACGAAGAACATCCTGCTGCGCTCGCACACCTCCAGCGTACAGGCGCGCGTCATGGAGCAGATGCACGACGAGAACGGCATGCTGAAAGAGCCCATACGCGTCATCTGTCCGGGTCGTGTCTTCCGCAACGAGGCAATCACCGCACGTGCACACTGCTTCTTCCACCAGGTGGAGGGGTTGTACATCGACAAGAACGTGTCGTTCACCGACCTGAAGCAGGTACTACTATCCTTTGCCCGCGAGATGTTCGGACCGGACACCAAGATACGGCTGCGCCCCAGCTACTTCCCATTCACCGAGCCTTCAGCCGAGATGGATATCTCGTGTTTCATCTGTGGCGGTGAGGGCTGTGGCTTCTGCAAACACACCGGATGGGTGGAGATATTGGGTTGCGGAATGGTCGACCCCAACGTGCTGGAACAGTGCGGCATCGACTCGACAGTATACAGCGGATATGCCTTTGGCATGGGTGTTGAGCGCATCACCAACCTGAAGTACCGCGTCAGCGACCTGCGCATGTTCTCGGAGAACGACGTACGCTTCCTTAACGAATTCGAATCTGCAAGCTAACAGTCATGAAACTGATATTGATGACCCAGCCCACGTTCTTCGTGGAAGAAGACAAGATACTCACGTCGCTATTCGACGAGGGGCTGGAGAATTTGCACCTCTACAAGCCTGGCTCAGAGCCCATGTACTCTGAACGCCTGCTGACGCTGCTGTCGGACGAGTACTACAAATACATCACCGTGCATACCAACTTCTATCTGAAAGACGAATACAAGTTGCGCGGCATCCATCTGGACAACGAGACAGCACAGCCACCAAAGGGCTACAAAGGCTCCGTCAGCCGCACCTGCACCCATCTGGACATGCTGAAAGAGGCCAAGCGACACGCTGACTACGTGCTGCTGAAGTACATCTTCGACAGTCAGACCGAAGCTGACCAGAAAGCATCGTTCACCAAGGAGGAACTACAAGAAGCCTCGCGCCACGGACTCATTGACCGCCACGTCTACGCCTTGGGCGGCATGAATATGGATACTATCAAGATGGCGCGCGACTTGAACTTCGGAGGCGTCGTCATCAGCGGCGACCTCTGGAATCGGTTCGACATTCATCAGGAGCAGGACTACAAGGCACTGATTGACCATTTCGTCAAGTTGCAAAAGGCCGTAGGATAAAAGAAAGACAAGAGTAACCAAATCACACATAAGCTTTTAAACAAACCACAATGAGCGCGAACAAAAACTACATGGTATTTTCAGGTACAGCTACCAAGTACCTCGCAGAGCGCATCTGCCAAAGTCTTGGTTGTCCGCTGGGAGAACTTCAGATTACCCGATTCTCCGACGGCGAGTTTGCAGTATCCTACGAGGAGAGCATCCGCGGACGCGACGTCTTCCTCGTACAGAGCACCTTCCCCTCGTCCGACAACCTGATGGAACTGTTGCTGATGATTGATGCCGCCAAGCGCGCCTCAGCACGTACCATCAATGCCGTCATTCCTTACTTCGGATGGGCACGACAGGACCGCAAGGACAAACCACGCGTCTCTATTGGTGCCAAACTGGTAGCCGATCTCCTGTCGGCAGCTGGCATCAACCGCGTCATCACCATGGACCTGCACGCCGACCAAATACAAGGGTTCTTCGACGTACCCGTTGACCATCTGTATGCCTCAGGGGTCATCCTACCCTACCTGCAGAGCCTACACCTGAAAGACCTCGTAATAGCCTCGCCTGACGTGGGTGGCTCCAAGCGCGCCAACACCTACGCCAAGTACCTGGGCTGTCCGCTGGTGCTGTGTAACAAGACAAGAGCACGCGCCAACGTCATTGCCTCGATGCAGATTATTGGCGACGTCAAAGACAAGAATGTCGTTATCGTCGATGACATGGTCGACACTGCTGGCACCATTACCAAGGCTGCCGACATCATGAAGGAGGCAGGTGCCAAGACGGTACGCGCCTGCGCCAGCCACTGCGTCATGAGCGGACCAGCCAGTCAGCGCGTACAGGAGTCAGCACTCGAGGAAATCGTCTTCACCGACTCCATCCCCTACGACTTCAACCGCTGTCCGAAGGTCAAGCAGTTGTCCGTTGCCGATATCTTTGCTGAGACCATTCGCCGCGTCATCAACAACGAAAGCATCTCGTCGCAGTACATCATCTAAACCGTTAATCTCCAAAATATCTAAACATACATGAAATTTAAGTCCATGCTGCTACTCGGCACTGCCTGTCTGATGGCCGCCTGCCAGTCAAACACGTATAAGATAACCGGTACGATAGAAGGTTTGGAGCCAAGCGACACGCTTTACTTAACCTACGACATGGAGACGGGAGCCCCCTCTGACACTATCATCGTCAAGGACGGACGCTTCAGCATGGAGGGGCAAGCCGACAGCGTGAAACTCGCCATGATATACAGTGCCCGTCACAACGAGCGTAACGCCAACTTCTTCATAGAACCAGGCGAAATACACATCACCATCTCTGAACAGCATACCGAGTCTCGCGTCGGTGGTACGCCATGTAACGAACAGTGGCAGGAACTGCTCGACAGCGTCGTCACCATAGGCAAGCGCATCAATGTCGTGGCAGAACACATCTATGGCAATACCGTCAGCAAGGAGGAGCAAGAGCGCGGCATGGCACAAATAGAGAAAATGGAGAAACACTTCGCCGACGTTGTCGTCAACTTCGCAAGGAAAAACATCAAAAACGAGTTCGGCTACTTCCTGCTGACGTTCTATCCCGAAGACCTCATCGACAATGCCACACGCATGGAACTTTTCAAACAGCTACCCGAAAACATGCGACAGCGCCCGTTGGTGAAACAGATGGAGAAAGCCATCGAACAGAAGCAGAAGACGGCAGCAGGAACGAAACTGCCTGACTTCACACTGCCTGGTACTGATGGCAACGCGCTAAGCATCAACGAACTGGTGAAGCAGAACCAGTTGACCGTCATCGACTTCTGGGCTTCGTGGTGTGGTCCCTGTCGTCACGACATGCCGCAGGTGGTAGCGTTGTACAACGCGTATCACTCCAAAGGACTCGGCATCGTCGGTATATCCCTCGACCAAGATGCCAGCGCATGGAAGAAAGCCATTAGCGACATGCAGATGACGTGGCCGCAGATGAGTGACCTCAAGGGCTGGGACAATGCTGCTGCCAAACTGTTTGACATCACGAGCATCCCCCACACCATCGTCGTCGACCAGCAAGGCATCATCCTGGCTCGCGGTCTGCGTGGTGAAGACCTCAAGCAGTTTGTTGAGGAACGGCTGAAATAATATTGCGCCTTAAAACAATATTGCGCCTTAAAGTAATATTTTTGTCTACGCCAGCAGCCACGCTCTGACGCCGCCCTGTATCAAGGCACACAGGATGGTAAGCAGCAGTATCGTCATCGGTACCCATAGCCGACGCATGTCATAACGGCACGGTATGGTGAAACGACAGTAGAGACGATAGACGCTAAAGCCTACCAGTGCACCCCACAGCAAGCCTACGGTGATGTCGCCCGGATAATGGACACCGAGATAGAGACGTGTCCAGCAGTTGATGAGCGACCACGCCACCATGAAGCATACGAAGAGGCGATGGCGCATAAGCAGCGAGAAGAACATCGCAATGGAGAACGTGTTGGACGCATGGGCTGAGAAGAAACCGTAGTTGCCACCACGATAACCGTTGACGACATCGACAAGGGCACCAATCTCGGGGTCATGAGTAGGACGCCAACGGGCAACCAACGGCTTGACTATCGTGTCGTCGATGGTTCCTGCCAACAACACGCAGAGTCCAGCGGCAGCCAGGATGAGCAGTATCTCGCGCAGATTGCGCCCATGCGTCTTGACAACGACATAGAACAACCCCAGATAGAGTGGTATCCACGTCTTGGCGTTGGTGAGCATGAGAACGACATAGTCGAGAAACACAGAGTCGCTGCCATTGACAGCCAGCAGCAATTGCTTGTCAAAGTGAATGATTTCTTCCATACTAAATGATTTCTATCTGAGACGTTTCCAGCCAACCCTGTTTGCCGTCAGCCACACGAATTTCCTTCCAGCCACTCATACTACTGTCGGTTATGTTCACCTTTGTTCCCTCATGCAGGATGAAGAGGTCGGTACCGTTCTTGGCGGGCGTACTCTTGACAGGTACTGCCGACTTCATGATGATGGCTCCCGTGCGGTGTGTCAGCACGCCGCGCTGCTGCCATGCGAAGAGGTTGCTCAGCATGAACACCACGAGAAACAGTAGTGCTCCGAAGAAGCCGACCTTGCGTACAGCAATGCTGCCTGCAAAAAGGTAGAGCAATGCCAGGATGATAGCCAGCACTAACACCACAACTGCCGTCCAAGCCCAGCCGTCGACACTCTGGATGTTAACCAACGAGCGATACCAGGTGACGAAGAACATCTCCGACTCTGGCACCACCTTGTCGATGGTCTTCGAGCGTGCCAGTTGCAGGTTGACGCGTATGTCACGGTCGCCAGGCGACAGCAGTTGTGCCCGTTCGTAGTTCAGCACCGCCTGTGTAATGTTGTCCATGCGGTAATAACAGTTGCCCAGGTTGTAGTAGAGGTCGGCCGAGATGCCCTTTTTGAGCAATGCCTCATAGCCCTGAGCAGCCTTCTGATACTGCTCTTCGGCATAAGCCTTGTCGGCAGCAGACTTTGTGACAGCAGCCTCGGCTGACGAGGACAACAAAAGTATGCCTACGGTCAGCGCCAGCAGCAATACAGCGTGGGCGGTGGGGTTTCCGTCTCTTCGTTTCTTCATCGTCGTTGCTATTTGGGTTATGGCGCCAAGAGCGGCTTCATATACCTTATTCATATTGCCCGTAGCATCACCAGGGGCATAGCGTGCAAACTCGCACTCATCAAGTGCCGATAGGAACTGGTTGATAGTCTCCTGTGAAACATTGTGGCTCGAAAGCTGCTGACTGATGTTGTCGCGCGACAGCTGTTCTACGGGCATGGAGAGCTTGTCGCCCACATAACCCCACAGGGCACGCAGTACCTCGTCATAGAACGCCGACTGCTGACCAGCCCGCATCAGTTTGTTGGCTTGCTTCAGACGCTTCACTGCCACCTTGTTAGCCTTACCGGCACGTTGCTTCACCACGTTGGCATTCTCGATGGCACGCTTGCGGAAAATGACAAAGAGCGACAGGAAGCCAAGCAGCAGGATGCCCAGCACAACCCAATACTGCGTGGAGGCGAAGAAGAACTCACCCCGACGGTGCTGACGGGTATTGCCGGTATGGATGTAGCGAATGTCGTTGGTCAACTGGCGTACGTCTTCCTGTCCTCCGAACGTCTGAACGGTATTGGTGCCATCGCCTTTTGACACCTTGAGATGGAAGCCCTCTGTGCGTAACGTCTTGTATTCACCCTTCTGCGTATCGAAGTAGACATACTCGATGGGCTGAATATCGTAGGAGCCCTGATGACGTGGAACGGCCAAGAAGTCGTATTCCACAGAACCCTCAAGACCACTCGTTGTCAACTTGGTCTTGTCAGTCACCTTGGCATCATAGACGTCGAAGTCTTTCGGAAACTTGACAACAGGCTGTTTCAGCAACTTCATGTTACCAACGCCGCTCACCACCACATGCAGCTTTACGGGGTCGTTAGCCTTTACTTCCGTTTGTTCCACACTTGCCGTAATATGGAATGAACCCACACCGCCCGAGAAGTTCTGAGGACGCTGCGGCAGCGGATCCACATGGATGATGGTGGCAGGAGCCTTGATTTGCTTCTTCACCTCTACGTAACCCGACCCGCCGTTGAAGAACGCCTCGAAGGGGTCGATGTTGCGGTTCTGCTGCACGACAATACCATCGTAGGTGATGCTGGGAATCTCCAGTTTACCCGTCATCTGCGGGAACATGACATACTGCTGCCACGTCACCGTACGGTACTGCCTGCCGTTGTAGGTCTCGACTTTGAAGCTCTTTTCCTGAGGCAACGGTACCTCACGGGTATAGAAGCTCTTCAACTCAGGCATCTTACCCGAGAGTTGTGTCAGTCCGACAAGGGTGTACACCTTGTAAGTCAGCAGGATGGGTTCCTGTTCACGCACATGGGTCTTCGATGCTGACACGTGGATAAACAGGTCGCGAGCTGAGATAGCCGTACCGGCAGGACGCACCTCCTGTCCTGGATGCTGGTGCTGCTGGCGCTGTGCCCCACCCCCCTGTCGTGACTCGCCACTCACTTTGATGTGCAACTCGTTGGAGCGTACCGTCTTGCCGTCGACGGTAGCCGTAGCTGCGGGTATTGTAAAGGTGCCCTGCTTGTGCGCCATCAGAATATAGGTATAGGTGACTGATGACGAGCTGGACATGTGACCATTCACCAACTGGAAACTCGACTGCGTAGAAGTACTGGGACCCATCAACACCTCCAGCTCTTCAGGGATATTTCCGGCACGGAAACCCTTGGCATCAGAGGTGTTAATGGTGTATGTCAGTCTAAACTGTTCGCCTGCGGCTACCTGCTGCGGAGCACGACCCGTGAGTGTCTGCCCGACAGCCGTCAACATGAATAGCTGTAATAATGAAAATATTAAAACGATTCGCTTCGTCATCTCTTTTTTATCAGGTTCTATTATTTGGTTCTATTATCAGGTTCTAATATATAATTTCTACCAGTTCTTCTCCAGACTGCGACGTTGTGGTTTTTGTTGCGCTTTCTTCATGCGTTCCTGCGTCTGCTTTTCCTCCTGCATGGCAGCATTGAGCAACTGCTCGGCATTCTCCTTGCTCATTTGGGGCTGTTGGGGTTGCTTCTGCTGCTCCTTCTGCTTGTCTTGCTGTTCTTTCTGCTGTTGGTCCTGCTTCTGCTGATCCTGCTTGTTCTGCTGTTGCTGCTGATTTTGCTGATTTTGTTGCTGCTCTTTCTGCTGCCGTTTACACAGAGCCAGATTGTAGCGTGTCTCGTCATCTGCAGGATTCCATCGCAACGCCTCTTTATAAGCCTCGATGGCCTCGCCAAACATTTTCTTCTGCTGACAAACAACACCCATGTTGTGGTAAGCTTGAGCCTTGCGCTTGGGAGCCGTCTCCAACTTGGCGGCAGCCTCAAACTGACGTATAGCCGACGAGTCTTTGTGCTGTGCCATTAAGGCGTTGCCCAGATTGTAGTTCGCCTGTGCATTCCGGTCGTTCTTCTCTATCGCCTTACGATAGCTCACCTCGGCATCTTCGTAGTTGCCCTTGCGGAACTGAGCGTTGCCCTGACGCACCATCTGGCGGTCTGTCTGTGCCCCCGCTGTTCCTGCTACCAATAAGAGCAGCATGACGGCTGCCACCTTGCGCTTGAACAGGGAGAAATTACGGAAGAGCGGATTCTTCACCTCTAACAGGCAGGCCTCAAGCACTAAGAGTAACATGGCTATGATGCCTACGGCTTGGAACTGCTCATCGAAGTCACTATAGACGGTACTGTCGATTTCCTTCTTCGACAGTTTTCCAAGTTCTGCATCCAGCTGTTCTTGAGCACGGCTGTCGTTCTCGACATGAATATATGCTCCGCCACCCGCCTGTGCTATCTGACGGCACATCTCTTCGTTCAGTCCTGTCATGACGGTCTGTCCGGTGTTGTCCTTCAGATAGTCGCCATTGCCCAGCGGGATGGGTGCGCCCTTGTTTGAGCCGACTCCTAACAGATAGACGCGCATGCCCCTCTCTTTTGCCTCACTTGCAGCCTCTAACGCACCGCCTTCGTGGTCTTCACCGTCTGTAATGACAATGACAGCTTTTCCGACACCTTCCTCCTGTGTGAAACTATGCACGGCCATGCGAATAGCAGCGGCAATATCAGTGCCTTGTGTCGTCATCATCGATGGGTCTATTGTCGACAGGAACATCTTTGCGCTGACGTAGTCGCTAGTGATGGGTAGCTGAACGAAAGCGTCGCCAGCAAAGACGATGAGACCTATCTTATCGTTGGTGAAATTGTCAACGAGGTTTTCGACCAACATCTTCGAACGGTCCAGACGGCTGGGTGCTACGTCTTCAGCCATCATCGAATTACTGATGTCCATACAGATGATGGTTTCTATGCCTGTACGCTTCTCGTGACTCACCTTCGTACCAAACTGGGGGCGTGCTACCATGACGATAATAAGTGCCAATGCCGCAAGCAACAAGCAGAACTTGACTAACGGACGCCAGCGTGACACATCGGGCATGAGCTGGCTTACCAGTTCCTTATCACCAAAACGGCGCAGGCGTTTCTTCTGCTGATACACCATCAGCAGGCGTACGACTGCCAGCAATGGGATAAGCAGCAGTAGGTAGAGGTATTGTGGATCTTCAAATCTGAACATTCTGTGTATCTTTAAAGTTTGAACTTTTTTCAACTATTACATTGATGTCACTCTGGTTTACGGCAACTTGCGGAATACGGTGATGCGCAGCAGCATTGCCAGTGTCAAGAGTGCCATAGCGACAAGTGCATATGGCTGGTAAGCCTCATAGCGACGGCTGAATTTCTTGACGTTCAGCTTCGATTTCTCCAACTTGTCGATTTCGCCATATATCTTGCGCAACTCGCTATTGTTAGTGGCACGATAGAATTCGCCGTCGGTAGCAGCAGCAATGTCGCTCAGTATCTTGGTATCAATCTCTACAGGCACATTGACGTATTCCACATGGCCTGCGACGACCATTGGATAAGGAGCTACCTTATTTGTACCAACGCCAATGGTATAGACACGAATGCCAAAACTCTTGGCAATCTCGGCTGCTGTCATGGGAGACAGGTCGCCACGATTGTTGGAACCGTCAGTCAGCAAGATCACCACCTTGCTCTTTGCCTTAGAGTCCTTCAGACGCGAAACGGCATTTGCAAGTCCCATGCCTATGGCAGTACCGTCTTCTATCAGTCCGCGCTGCGCTATATCGGTACGCACGTTCTGCAACAACGAGAGCAGAGAAGCATGGTCGGTTGTCATGGGACACTGCGTAAAAGCCTCGCCGGCAAATATCGACAACCCGATGTTGTCATTGGGGCGACCAGCAATAAACTCGGCTGCTACCTGCTTGGCAGCTTCCATGCGGTTAGGCTTCAGGTCTTCGGCTAGCATCGATGTCGACACGTCCATTGCCAGCATGATGTCGATGCCCTCCATCGTCTTGTTCTTCCACGAGTTCTGCGTCTGCGGACGTGCAAGCACCAGAACGAGCAACACAAAGACGGCAATGTGCAACAGAGGCAGTAGGGGCATCAGCGTTACTCGCCACGAGCGTGGAGTCAGCCGGTAAGCCATCGTATCGCTCAAACGCATCGTGGGCTCACTCTTCTTCCTGTAAAACAGATACCAAATGACGTAAGGTATCAGCAGCAGTAGCAGTAACAGATATTCTTTATTGGCAAATTCCATTCAATTATTCTTTTACTCTTTATTACGATAATGATGTCATCAGACCATCAGCTGCAGAATGCTATAGATGATATATGCCAGCAGTACGATGACTAGAATGCAGACTGACCAGATGACGGCTTTCAACACACGGCGTGACTGCTGCTGCTTCTGGTCTTGCTCTGACAACTGCGGCTTGACGACTTCCTCGGTGGGCATGTTCTCAAGCTTCGTCTGGTTAATGAAGTCGATGGCGTTCACCAGGTTGGCATCGTTCTCGTTAATCAACGTAGAATACTTGGCAAACTTCACCAAGTCGGCAGTGACAAATAGCTGGCGCAACTCGTCGAGCGACTGCTGGTCAGTCTGCACCAGGCGGTCAATGATTTCCGAACTTGTCATTTCCATTGCCGAGAAGCCATAACGCTCCTCGATGTAGCGCCGCAGCGTGTCTATCAGTTTCGTGTAATACTCCTTCTGATTCTCCGAGATAACCATCTTGTCAGCTTTGATTTTCTCTATCTCCTGCATGGCTTTCTGGTGCGGCAGCAAACGCTTCACTATCTTGATATGCGTAATGATGGGCTTGTTAGCTCGCAGGCGCTGGAAGAGATAGATAACGACAGCTATAAGCAGCAGCGTCAAAACACTCAGCCAGAACGACGGTGACCACTCGCTCCATAGGAAGGGATTGTCTTGCACGTCTTTTGGACCGAAGAACTTATCGAGTTGTGTGGTGTCGACCTCCACCTCTATCACTTTCAGCGCAAGGTCGGTACTCTTCACTTGCTTACCTCCCACCTTGGCAGTAAAGGGTGGCAGGTGATAGAGATTGCCGTCAAACGATGTCAGCGTGAGCAACAATGTCCGACTGTTTTCACCTGTCTGACTTGCCAGAATCTCAACTCCTGGCACCAATTGCTGGCGTTGTTGGAAGACAGGCCATTGCACCTCGGTGCCTTCAGGGGCATCGACTGAGAGTGTCACCTGAGCCTGTTCACCTATCATGATTTCTATAGGCTCAATCTTCGCCTTCAGCATTTGAGCTTGAAGCGCGAGGGACGTGAGGCAAGTGATAAGTATGATGATATATCGTCTCTTCATCAGCTTCGTTGTTTGAATAACATAAGCAGGGCTTTTACATAATCTTCATTGGTAGCAATGCTCACCAAGTCAACATTACTCTTGTTCATCGTCTCGTGTAACTGTTTCTGACGCGACTGCCAGTACTGAGTATGAGCCTGACGCAAGCGACGGCTACTGGTGTCGATGTACTGTGCGTAACCCGTTTCGGCATCGACGACACGCATCAATCCTACATCGGGCAACTCACGTGCTCGAAGGTCATACACCTGCAGTGCCACCACGTCATGCTTGCGGTTGGCAATCTGCAATGGTTGCAGGAAATCCTGACGGACATAGAAATCGCTCAAGATGAAAGCGGTGCAGCGGCGCTTGGAAACGCTGGTCAGGAACTCCAGTGCCTGCTTGACGTCGGTACGCTTTGACACGGGATGGAAATCAAGCATCTCGCGGATGATATAAAGGATATGCTTACGTCCTTTCTTCGGCGGTATGTATTGTTCGATACGGTCGGAGAAGAAGATGACACCAATCTTGTCGTTGTTCTGTATGGCAGAGAAAGCGATGGTGGCAGCAATCTCCGTCACCATGTCACGCTTCATCTGCCGCTGCGTACCAAAGTCGAGCGAGCCACTGACGTCAATCATCAGCATCACGGTCAGTTCGCGTTCCTCCTCGAACACCTTCACGTAAGGACGATGGAAACGCGCTGTCACATTCCAGTCAATATCCCTCACGTCGTCGCCATACTGATATTCACGCACTTCAGAGAATGCCATACCCCTACCCTTGAAGGCCGAGTGATACTGACCAGCAAAGACGTTAGAGCTCAGACCGCGAGCCTTAATCTCTATCTTCCGTACTTTCTTTATGATCTCGGACGTATCCATTAGGGCACTTCTACCTTATTGATAATTTTCGAGACGATTTCCTCGCTTGTAACGTTAGAGGCTTCAGCCTCATAGGTCAAGCCGATGCGATGGCGCAACACGTCATGAGCTACGGCACGCACATCCTCGGGAACGACATAGCCGCGCCGTTTGATGAAGGCGTAGGCGCGAGCAGCCTTGGCAAGATTGATAGAGGCACGTGGTGATCCGCCAAAGGAAATCATCTCCTTCATGTCCTTCAATCCATAGCGATCGGGGTAACGGGTTGCAAACACGATATCGGCAATGTATTGCTCAATCTTCTCGTCAATATATACCTCTCTCACCACCTCGCGGGCTTTGATGATTTCGGCAGCCGTAGTGACGGGAGTCACCTTCGGAAGACTCTCACCAATGTTTTCGCGGATAATCTTCTTCTCCTCGTCTATGGTTGGATATCCAATGACAACCTTCAACATGAAACGGTCCATCTGCGCCTCTGGCAGCGGATAAGTGCCTTCCTGCTCGATGGGGTTTTGGGTAGCCATAACGAGGAAGGGGTTAGGCAGTTTGAAGGTGTCGCTACCGATGGTGACCTGCTTCTCCTGCATGGCCTCCAGCAGTGCGCTCTGTACCTTGGCAGGTGCACGGTTGATTTCATCAGCCAGCACGAAGTTGGCAAAAACCGGTCCTTGCTTCACCTGAAACTTTTCTTCCTTTTGAGAATAAATCATCGTACCTGTCACATCGGCAGGCAGAAGGTCTGGCGTAAACTGAATACGACTGTAGGTAGCGTCTATCAGCTGTGCCAGCGTCTTGATTGCCAGCGTCTTAGCTAAGCCAGGGACACCCTCTAACAGAATATTGCCGTCGCTCAAGAGTCCGATGAGCAATGAGTCTACCAGATGTTTCTGTCCTACAATGACACGATCCATACCTGTCACCAAATTAGTGACGAATCCACTTTGTTGTTCTATCCGCATGTTCAGTTCGCGGATATCAATAGCTTCTGCCATAGTTCTCTATTTTTTCTTAGTTATCTTTTTCTTTCAATTTTCGTGCAAAAGTAAACAATTCCCTTTGCATATCACGCGCCCGCATACCTAAATAATATTAAAAAAGTTTCCTAAAACTTACATTTTAAGAAACTTTTCAATATGAAGCCACTCTACTTAACGGTTCTTATTCTGTAGGAACCACTGGTGAGTGAACAAATGATAAGCCAAAAGCGAGAGTACCGTCAGCATCATAGCAGTATAGTATAACGCTAAGGAATCTTCATAAAACAAGCCATATCCTAGAGCGATGCCTAACGTCAGCCCCGTCTCCCATGCCAGGAAGAAGGTGCTCTGAGACGTTCCGCGCTGACAGTGACGGCTCAGTTTGATGAAGAAGAGCAGGAAGCGCGAACCTACCAACCCTGTTCCAAGTCCCATCAGTACGGGAGCAACTGGAGATGACGGATAGAACAGCAAGATGATGGCTGTGGCAAAAAGCATTATCAAGCCGCTGATGACTTCACTCTTCAGTTCTGCCTCGGGAAAAACAAATTGCTGTGCCAACATTGCCAGCAGGAAACCGACAGCCATCAGTCCGTAGAACAGCATGTCGTGGGGTATCGACAATAACAGTCCTACAACCAATGCTATGAACAGGAGGTGCACGAAGAGTACCCCTCCTTGAACCAAGAAGAAGCGGTCGAGTGAAGTCACACGCAACTTGTCATCGGGAGTACGGAAGGGGAAGTTTACCGTTTTTATCAGTAGCAATGCCACCACAGCACAGCCTGCCGACAAACCTACCATGCCGTCAAAGCCCTCGTACTGGTAAAGCAGCGACCCCGCCAAAGGTCCTGTTGCCAATGCGAAACGTGAAAACCACGCCGCAAAGTGGTTTGCCTCTGTACGTTGAGCCGACTCGCTAGTGTCAATAATCAGCGTTGACATCAACACCATTTGTGCAAGTCCGTAGGCAGCACCTAAGAAGAACCGCTGCAACAAGATAATCCATAGTTCTACAAACTCACAACGCAAACTATTGATATACCAAAGCAGTCCTGCGTCTAAGGCAACACCAAAGACAGCCCACATAAACACCACGTTACGTCGGTAATGCTGAACAAGCCATGAGCAATGGGCTCCAAACACATACAGACCAAGTGCAAAGGCTGCGATGGAGAGCCCTGTCTCTTCTGGTGTGAAGTTCTCTTCCTGCATAAACCATTGTGGCAATACAGGAATAAGGACATAGACAGCCATCGTCAGCAACAATGCTGATAAGACTAATAGCCAGAAGTCACGATGCCACAGATGAATATGAACAGGGGTATTCGGGGTGTTCATCCATTAGTATGATTCGTTCTCATTCGGGAAATCGCCACTTTTGACATCTCCCACATATCTGCCAACAGCGTCAGTGATGATTTCACCCAGATTGGCATACCGACGCAAGAAACGGGGCGAGAAGCCTTGCGTCATTCCCAGCATGTCAGCAATTACCAGCACCTGACCGTCGCAGCCGTTGCCTGCACCTATTCCTATAGTCGGGCATTTTACGCTACGAGTCACCTCTGCAGCCAACTGTGCGGGGACCTTCTCCAGCGTAATAGCGGAGCAACCCACGTCAGACAGCAACTGCGCATCGTGCATCAGTTTCTCGGCTTCAGCCTCTTCTTTTGCACGGACGGCATAGGTGCCGAACTTATTGATGCTCTGCGGTGTCAGTCCTAGATGTCCAATAACAGGAATTCCGGCGTCGAGAATGCGCTTGATGGTCTCAATGATTTCTTCGCCACCTTCCATTTTCAACGCATCGCACCCACTTTCCTTCATGATGCGTATTGCATTGGCAACGCCTTCGGCAACATTCACCTGATAAGAGCCGAAAGGCATGTCGCAAACTACGAGGGCACGCTTCACAGCTTTTACCACACTCTTGGCGTGATAAATCATCTGGTCGACGGTTATAGGAAGAGTCGTGCCATTACCTGCCATCACGTTAGAGGCAGAGTCACCGACAAGGATAACGTCTATTCCGGCGTTGTCAACCAGTCCGGCCATGGTGTAATCATAAGAAGTAAGCATGGAGATTTTCTCCCCTTTCAACTTCATTTCCATCAACCGGTGGGTTGTAACTTTGCGTGTGTCGCTTACCAAATATCCTGACATTTCTATTTACTGTTATACTGTTTGTTATTTACTATCTATATGTTTTCTTATTCTACTTGCAAGTCAATGAAGTTGCTGATGACTTTGTCGCAATACGGACGAATGCTGTCGGCTGGATTGGTAGTTGCCAGTCCCATGACAAACATTCCCGCTGCCCTACCCGATTTCAGTCCATTAAAGCTATCCTCGAAGACAACGCAGTCTTCTGCATTGACATTCAGTCTTTTGGCAGCTTTCAGGTAGCAGTCTGGATGAGGCTTGGAGTATTCAAAATCTTCGGATGTCAATATGGCGTCAAAAAGCGTCTTGAATTCAGGGTGATGCGTGTAGACGGCTTCCATCTTTATACGATTGCTACTGGTGACGACAGCCGTCTTCACCCCTTTTTCCCGCAGTCTTCCCACATACTCCTCGAAGCCTGAAATATATTGATATTCCATCTGCTGTTCATAACGATTCAGACGCTCCGTAATAAGCGCCTGCTTGTCAGCCAGTTCACCACTAAACCACACATCATAGATTTGCGTTAGTGTCTGCCCCTTGATTTCATGCTCCAAGCCTGGATGTTTTGGATGGAACTCACGACATTGGGCTCCCCAGAACACTGTGTACTGTGGCTCCGTATCAAAAACCACACCGTCCAGGTCAAATAATGCTGCTTTCATCATCGTCAGATTACGCTACCTTTAGCTTCCATACACGTCCGCCGCGACCACTTATCTGCATACGGACAGAACCGTCAGCACGCAGCATCATGCTCTGTTTTTCTTTGGTCAGCAGGTCTGTTGCAGTCACATCAGCATCCTTCATCTTCAGATAGTCAAAGGCATGAGCAGGTATGTGAACATCAATATCGACATCCTGATCATCGAAGTTTACGGCAACGATTAAGAGGTCTTTGCCAGCCTTTCTCAGGAAGACGTATTGGCGTTGCAGGTGTTGGTTGACGTACATCAAATCGAAGAAGACCCCCTCCGTCACAGCTTTCTCCTTTCGAGCTATCAGTAATGTCTTCTTATGGATGTCGAAGAGCTGCTGTTCGTCCTTCGTCAACTTCTTCTGTGCGGCACGGCATAACGTGTCGATGCTCCAATAGTCGAAGATGGTTGTGCGTCCGTCGTTGCCGCTAAAGCCCTCACGATCCATTCCGCGCTCGCCATATTCTTCACCGGCATACAGCATGAAGGGATTCTGCTGCATCAAGACGGAGGCAATCATAGCCGGCACTCCTTTCTTGCCGTCAGCAACAAAGAAGTCGCTCGCCACGCGTTGTTCGTCGTGATTCTCAAGGAAGTAGAGCATGTGGTCGCGAATGTCATCCGTCTGCTGCCAGGCATAGCTGATGGCTGAGGTTGGCGCATGATGACAGATGACGCTACGCATGGTGTCATACATGCCCACTTTGTCATACAGGTAGTCGAAGCCGTTCAGCAGATAGCGTCTGTACTCGTAAGGGTTATATACCTCGCCTATAAACTTGATGTCGGGGAATTCCTCACGAACTATCTTGGTAGCGAAACGCCAGAACTCGGCTGGTACCATCTCCGCCATGTCACAACGGAAGGCATCGACCCCCTTGGATGCCCAGAAGAGCAAAATCTGCGTCATCTTATACCAAGTTCCGGGTATGGGTGTGAAATATCCGATGCGTCCGGCATAGTAATCGACGCCATAGTTCAGCTTTACGGTTTCATACCAGTCGGTCTGCGACGGTGAACTATCAAAGTGGTCGTTACCCGTAGCTTTTGCAGGCTCTTCCTGATAGGGTTCTTTTTCTCCGCTATAGAGGTCGAAGTATGGCGAGAAGCGCTCCCCTGGACAATAATAGAAATTGTTCTGTGGGTCAAAGCCATGCTCGGGGTTGTCATCTTCACCCAAGTCAATGATGCCTTCTGGTTTGCAGATGCTCTGATACTGACGAGCCACATGGTTAGGCACGAAGTCGATGATGACTTTCAGACCAGCCTCGTGCGTGCGCTTCACCAAGTCTTCAAACTCCTGCATGCGTTGTGTAACGTTCACCGCCAAGTCGGGGTCTACGTCATAGTAGTCGGTGATGGCGTAGGGCGAACCTGCGCGTCCCTTTACGATAGCCGGATGCTGACGAGGTATGCCGTATTTCGAGTAGTCCGTCTGTGTGGCGTGGCGTATGATGCCTGTGTACCACACATGACTTACTCCCATTGCAGCGATGTCCTTCAACACCTTAGGGGTGAAGTCATTCATTTTTCCACTGCCGTTTTCCTCAAGGGTTCCATGCTGCTTGCGCGTCAGGTTCCGGTTTCCGAACAGGCGTGTGAATATCTGATAGATTACAACTTTTTCCATCAGCTTAGATTTTCTGTTATTCTTTGTTATTCAATGCCGTGGGCGGGAACGTCTTTGTTTATTTTGCCTATCATGCCCTGCAAGGCTTTGCCAGGACCGCACTCTGTGAAGTCGGTAGCGCCGTCTGCAATCATGTTCTGTACGATTTGCGTCCAACGCACAGAGCTTGTAAGTTGGGCAATGAGGTTTGCCTTGATTTCAGCGGCATCGGTATGAGGTTTGGCGTCTACGTTCTGATAGACAGGACACTTTGGTGTCTGGAATTCCGTCTTCTCGATGGCAGCCTGCAACTCGTCCTTTGCGGGTTGCATCAGCGGCGAGTGGAAAGCGCCACCCACCTTCAGCGGCAGGGCGCGTTTAGCACCAGCGGCCTTGAGTTGTTCGCAAGCCTCGTTGATGGCATCAATATCGCCAGAGATTACCAGCTGTCCCGGGTTGTTGTAGTTGGCGGGCACGCAAACGCCCTTCCCCATCTTGCTAACCTCGGCACACACCGCTTCCACTTTCTCGTCGGGCAAACCAATGATGGCAGCCATCGTGGAGGGCTGAGCCTCACAAGCCTTCTGCATCGCCATGGCACGAGCGTAGACTAGCTTCAGACCATCCTCGAAACTCAATGCTCCGGCAGCGACCAAAGCCGAGAATTCTCCCAGCGAGTGACCGGCCGTCATCTCAGGCTGGAACTTGTCACCCATGCAGATAGCGCTGATGACGCTGTGCAGGAAGACGGCAGGCTGCGTAACCTTTGTCTGTCGCAAGTCATCGTCCGTACCCTCAAACATGATGTCGGTAATGCGATAGCCTAAAATATCGTTAGCTTTCTCAAAAAGTTCTTTGGCTGTTGCGTTGTTGTCGTACAGGTCTTTACCCATACCTACAAACTGTGCTCCCTGTCCGGGAAATACAAATGCTTTCATTTTTCTTTATTTTAATTAGTTTTCAAATTGCGTTCTATATCTCAATACTGAGCAGGCTTTCCATTTACTCGCTCGTGCTTTTTTTTGCAAAATCGCTGCAAAGTTACTACATTTTATGCAAACAGCCAAATAACCTCCAAATATTTTAGTTAATCTTATAAATATGGTACACACGCATAATTTCTTTAAGAATTTCTTTGGTCAGTTCGGAAAAATGTTGTACTTTTACACCCAAATTTGAAGATTCTAACTTAAAACGTTGTAATATGACAAACTTAAAAGCTACTATTTATGGTTTGGGAATGGCTGTTGCTTTGATGACAGCATGTACCGACAAAGGACAGCAGCAACTGACGAAGTCAGGTCTGGATGCTGCCCGTTTTGACACCGTTATCAACGAGAAACCGGTGAAGCTCTTCACGCTGACGAACGCCAGCGGCATGGAGGTGTGCATCACGAACTACGGCGGACGCGTTGTCAGTCTGATGGCTCCCGACCGCGATGGCAATTTCGTTGATGTCGTGCTGGGGTTTGACAACATCAAGCAGTATGCCGACACACTGAATTCGCCTTCCGACTACGGCTCCTCTGTTGGTCGCTATGCTAACCGCATTGCTAAGGGGCAGTTCAAATTGGGCGACCAGACGTATCAGCTAAAGCAGAACGATGGCGAGAACTGTCTGCATGGCGGTGGCACCTCGGGCTGGATGAACCAGGTGTTCGATGCCGAGCAGGTGGGCGACTCCATTCTGAAGCTGACGCTCGTCGCTGCTGATGGCGAGAACGGTTTTCCTGGCACTGTGACGGCTGTAACTACCTATAAGCTGACCGCCGACAATACGCTGGACATCACATGGGAGGCGACGACTGACAAGGAGACCATCATCAACCAGACCAACCATAACTACTACAACCTCTCCGGCGACTTCACACAGGCTGGCTACGACCAGGTGCTTTATGTGAATGCCGACAACTTCACACCGTCCGACAAGGCCTTCATCCCTACGGGTGAGATACGCAGCGTGGAGGGCACACCGATGGACTTCCGCACAGCGCATGCCGTTGGCGACAGCATCAACTCCGACTATGAGCAGCTGAAGAATGCGGGCGGCTACGATCATAACTACTGCCTGAACACCTACAAGGATAGTAAGGGCGACGACACGCAGGTGTGTGCCTCACTCTACTCTCCGAAGACCGGCATCCTCATGGAGATGCGCACCAACGAGCCTGGCCTGCAGGTGTATAGCGGCAACTTTCAGGGTGTGGGTCGCGATGCAGACATCATTCGCAAGCACGGCATCAAATACCCCAAGCACGTCAGCGTTTGTCTGGAGAGCCAGAAGTATCCCGACTCTCCCAACAAGCCAGCATGGGCACAGCCTGTGCTGAAGGTTGGCGATAAGTATTATAGCCATGCGGCATATACTTTTAAGGTGGTTCATGAATAGTAAAATTTAAAAACAAAAATATCAACAACTTATGGATTCCATTATTCAAGCACTCAGCAACAATGGCTTTGCTACTGCTGACTATCTAGTATTTATCTTTTACATCATCATCCTTGTCGGCATGGGTATTTTCCTGTCGCGCAGCAAGAAAGGAGAAGAGAAATCGTCAACCGACTACTTCCTGGCAGGTAACACGCTGACGTGGTGGGCTGTCGGTGCCTCGCTCATTGCCGCCAACATCTCTGCCGAGCAGTTTATCGGCATGTCGGGTTCTGCCTTCAAGTCGGGTATTGCCATGGCAGCCTACGAGTTGATGGCTGCAGCCACGCTGATTGTAGTGGCTAAGTTCCTGCTGCCGCTGATGATTGAGAAGAAGGTGTTCACCATTCCTCAGTTCTTGCGCGAGCGCTACAACTGGGGCGTAGGTCTTGCCTTCTCCATCTTCTGGCTGTTCCTTTACGTGTTCATCAACCTGACGTCGGTGTCTTGGTTAGGAGCACTCGCCATCAAGCAGATACTTGGTCTGCCGGCTATCATGGGTTCCTTCCTCGGCATGCCTGTCGACATGACGCTGATGTGGATCATCCTCATCCTGTTCCTCATTGCTGGTATCTACTCTATCTACGGCGGTCTGGCATCGGTAGCCTGGACTGACGTCATGCAGGTGACGTTCCTCGTGGGTGGCGGTCTGATTACAGCTTACGCCGCGCTCGATGTCATTGGTAGTTCGCTGGGCATAGAAGGCGGTGCCGTTGGAGCCTTCAGTGAAATCTTTACCCACTTGTCAAGTATTTCGGGCGACCACCACTTCAACCTGGTCGTGGAGCGTAACACTGAGTTGTATCCTGATATCAACGGCATCATCGACGAGACAGGTGCCGTCATTGCCAATCAGCCCGGCTCCGACCCTTACTTTGACATTCCTGGCATTGTGGTGATTGTCGGTGCACTGTGGCTTACCAACCTTGGCTACTGGGGTTTCAACCAGTACATCATTCAGAAGGGTCTTGCTGCCAAGTCGCTTGACGAAGCTAAGAAGGGTATGATTTTCGCTGCCTTCCTGAAGATATTGATTCCGTTCATCGTCTGCATACCTGGCGTGTGTGCCTTCTACATCATGAACGGAACCTACGACGGAACTCCTGTCCACGACCTGCTGACCAACCTGACTGGTTCTATTGATCGTTCTGACGATGCCTATCCCTTCCTTATCCGCAACTTCACGCCTGTGGTGGTGAAGGGCTTGTCGTTCGCAGCACTGACGGCTGCCGTCATCTCGTCGCTGGCGTCGATGTTCAACTCTACCTCAACCATCTTCACGATGGATATCTACAAGCAGTTCATCAATAAGAATGCTTCCGAGAAGAAACTGGTGACTGTGGGTCGTCTGACTTCCGTCAGTGCCCTCGTCCTGGCTGTCATTGCCGTTTACCCCATCATGGGAGGTGCCGACCAGGCTTTCCAGATCATTCAGGAGTACTCGGGCTTCGTCTATCCTGGCATCGTGGTTATCTTCGGTCTGGGTCTGCTCTGGAAGCGCGCCAGCGCCATTGCTGCCGTAGTGACGGCAATAGGAACCTTCGTCTTCTCCATTCTGTTCAAGTTCACGATGCCCGACGTTCCTTTCCTGTTACGCATGGGTTATGTGTTCATCTGTCTGGTCATCATCTTCTTCGGACTCTCATACATGTCGAAGGATACCAAGAAGGCACCTGAGGTTCCCGAGAAGACGCGCCGTGTGCTCTTCAAGTGGGCTCACTACTGTCTGGGGTTCTCTACCGCTGCACTGGTGCTTGGTGGCATGAGTTTCCTGTACAAAGACATGCGCGACTTGGGCTTCGAGGCATTTCTCTTCACGGGTGTCTTCCTATACTGCATCTATAAGTTCCTGGTCAGCAATGCCATTGACGAGGTGGAAGACGTGAAATCCATCGGTGTGGAGACAAATATATTCAAGACCAACCGTGTTTTCAACCTTGGTGCAGCAGGTGTCATCATCATTCTGATCATCCTCTACAAACTGCTGTGGTAAGGACATTCAACATATAGACGTTTAATATTTTATCGACAATGACTGCGTTTTATAATGAACATCAGAAAATCTTCGTTTCCGTCGACTGCATCATCTTCGGTTTCGAGGAGAACAAGCTGAAGGTACTGCTTGGACGCCGTCAGATGGATCCTGGTCGTGGCGAATGGAGTCTCTACGGGGGTTTCGTTCGCAACGACGAGAGCATCGACGAGGCTGCCGACCGTACCCTCTACGAACTGACGGGTATGCGCCAGGTTTACATGCGCCAAGTGGGTGCTTTCGGTGCGCTCAACCGTGACCCAGGCGAGCGAGTTGTGTCTATCGCTTACTATGCGCTCATCGATGTCAGAGACTACGACAAGCAACTGCTGGAGCAGCATGGCGTGCAGTGGGTAAACATCAACGAACTGCCTGAGATGTACTCCGACCATCAGGAGATGATACAACAGGCGCGCGAAATCATGAAGCACAAAATCAAGACGTCGCCCGTCAGTTTCCGGCTGCTGCCCCCGCTCTTCACGCTGACGCAGCTGCAGCGGCTCTACGAGGCCGTCAACGGCGAGGAGGTTGACAAGCGCAACTTCCGCAAGCGCATCAAGGAGATGGACTTCATCGAGAAGACCAACCTCATTGACAAGAAGTCGTCGAAGCGCGGTGCAGCGCTCTATCGCTTTAACGAGAAAGCCTTCGAAGAGGCAGCAAAGTTTAAACTATAGAAATTATGTTAGAAGAATTAAAAGAAAAGGTGTTTCGTGCCAACCTCGACTTGGTGAAACACAACCTTGTAATATTCACATGGGGCAACGTTTCGGCTATCGACCGTGAAAAAGGCCTCGTAGTAATCAAACCTAGTGGCGTAGAATATGACGTGATGAAAGCCTCCGACATGGTGGTTGTCGACTTGGAGACAGGAAAGGTGGTTGAGGGCGAACTCAACCCGTCGAGCGACACACCCACACACCTTATATTATATAAGGCATTCCCCGAACTGGGAGGCATCGTCCACACCCACTCCACCTATGCGACAGCATGGGCGCAGGCTGGCAAGGACATTCCCAACATCGGCACTACACATGCCGACTACTTTCACGACGGCATACCCTGTACCGGTGACATGACTGCCGACCAGATGGACGAGTACGAGATGAATACGGGTGTGGTCATCGTCAACCGCTTCCAGATGAGTGACATCAATCCCGTCCACACGCCTGCCGTACTTGTCAAGAACCACGGTCCTTTTGCTTGGGGTAAAGATGCCGACCAAGCTGTCTACCACGCCGTAGTGACTGAACAAGTTGCAAAGATGGCAACATTCTCGTTCCTGATCAATCCCGACACGACGATGAATCCGCTGCTCGTCGAGAAACACTTCTCGCGCAAGCACGGCCCCAACGCTTATTACGGTCAGACCAAGCGCTGACCATGCGAAACAAAGCAACTGACTATTAACAATTAAAATAACAACAAAACTATGTTTGAGAATTTTGAAATTTGGTGGGTGACCGGTGCACAACTGCTGTACGGAGGTGAGACGGTGAAAATCGTCGACGGACACTCACAGGAGATGGTTGACGGACTGAACCAGAAGGGCATCATTCCAGTCAAGATAGTTTACAAAGGAACCGTTAACAGCGCTCACGAAGTGGAAGACATCATGAAGGCCGCCAACTACGACAAGAAGTGCATTGGCGTCATGACGTGGATGCACACATTCTCGCCTGCCAAGATGTGGATTCACGGTTTGCAGCTGCTCAGCAAGCCCCTGCTCCACTTCCACACACAGTACAATGCCGAGATACCCTGGGACACCATGGACATGGACTTCATGAACCTGAACCAGAGCGCACACGGCGACCGTGAATTCGGACACATCTGCGCCCGTCTGCGCATACCGCGTAAGGTGGTCAGCGGCTATTGGAAGGACGAGCGACCCCAGCGCCAGATTGCCGTTTGGGCACGCGTGGCAGCAGCGTGGGCCGATGCTCACGACATGCGCATTCTGCGTTTCGGCGACCAGATGAACAACGTTGCCGTAACTGACGGCGACAAGGTTGAAGCCGAGATGCGACTGGGTTATCATGTTGATTACTACCCCGTCTGCAAACTCATGGACTACTACAAGAAAGTCACCGAACAGGAAGCCGACGCACTCGTCGAGGAATACAAGAAGCTCTACACCATCAAGATTGACGAGAGCGGCGAGGAGATCTACTGGAAGAAAGTCCACAACGCTGCCAAGCAGGAGATAGCGCTGCGCCGTGTCCTGCAGGACGAGGGTGCCAAGGGTTTCACCACCAACTTCGACGACCTGGGCGAGTGGGATATCAACGACCCCAACTTCCTGGGCTTTGACCAGATACCTGGTCTGGCATCACAGCGCCTCATGGCCGAAGGCTATGGCTTTGGTGCCGAGGGCGACTGGAAGTCGGCAGCACTCTACCGCACCGTCTGGTTCATGACGCAAGGCATGCCCAACGGCTGCTCGTTCCTCGAGGACTACACGCTGAACTTCGACGGCGAGAACTCCAGCATCCTGCAGTCACACATGCTGGAGGTGTGCCCCCTCATCGCTGCCGACAAGCCACGTCTGGAGGTTCACTTCTTGGGCATCGGTGTACGAAAGGAGTACACCGCACGTCTCGTCTTCGACTCTAAGGTCGGCAAGGGCGTCACCGCCACGGTCGTAGACATGGGCAACCGCTTCCGCCTCATCGTCAACGACGTGGAGTGCATCAAACCAAAACCACTGCCCAAGCTGCCCGTAGCCAACGCACTGTGGATTCCCATGCCAAACTTCGAAATCGGCACCGCTGCCTGGATTCTGGCAGGAGGCACCCACCACAGCTGTTTCTCTTACGACATCACTCCCGAGTTCTGGATTGACTATGCCGAGATTGCCGGTATCGAGATGCTGCGCATCGACAAGGATACCAGCTACGGCAGTTTCCGCCACCAGCTGCAATATAACGAGGTGTACTACATGCTGAACAAAGCACTAAAGTAACATGACTATGACAGCAAGACAAACCATAGAAGCAGGTAAAGCCATTCTCGGTATCGAGTTTGGCTCTACCCGCATCAAGGCAGTCCTCATCGACGAAGACAACAAACCCATTGCCCAGGGGGCTTATGAGTGGGAGAACCAGCTGGTTGACGGACTGTGGACCTACAGCATCGACGAGATATGGCACGGGCTTGCCGCCTGCTATGCCGACCTGCGCACTGACGTGCGCCGACAGTATGACTGCGACATACGCTCACTGGCTGCCATCGGCTTCTCGGCAATGATGCACGGCTACATGGCCTTCGACGCTCAGCAGCAGATACTCATCCCCTTCCGCACCTGGCGTAACACCAATACCAGCAAGGCCGCTGCACGTCTGTCAGAACTCTTCAACTACAACATTCCACTCAGGTGGAGCATCAGCCACCTCTACCAGTGCATCCTAGACCGCGAGCAGCACGTCAAGGACATCAAGCGACTCACCACGCTGGCAGGCTACATCCACTGGCAACTCACTGGACGCTTCGTGCTGGGCGTTGGCGATGCCTCAGGCATGCTGCCCATCGACCCTGCCACCCACGACTACGATGCCACCATGGTACAGCAGTTCGACGACATCCTCACTTCGGAGGGTTTACCCTTCCGACTGCGCGACATCCTGCCCCAGGTTCTCGTTGCAGGACAGGATGCAGGCGTGCTGACGGCAGAAGGCGCCCAGCGGCTCGACCCTTCAGGCACGCTGCAGGCTGGTTGTCCGCTGTGCCCACCCGAGGGCGATGCAGGCACCGGCATGGTAGCCACCAACGCTGTAAAGCAACGCACAGGCAACGTGTCGGCCGGTACCTCCAGCTTCTCGATGATTGTTCTTGAGAAACCCCTCAGCCAACCCTACGAGATGATTGACATGGTGACAACGCCCGACGGCTCACTCGTCGCTATGGTACACTGCAACAACTGCACCAGCGACATCAATGCCTGGGTTTCCATCTTCAAGGAGTACCAGCAGCTGTTAGGCGTACCCGTCGACATGAACGAGTTGTACGGACGACTCTTCAACGCCGCCCTTGATGGCGATGCCGACTGCGGCGGACTCGTCTCCTACAACTACATCTCTGGCGAGCCCGTCACCGGCGTCTCTGTCGGTCACCCGTTGTTCGTACGCGCAGCCTCCGACAAGTTCACGCTTGCCAACTTCATGCGCGCCCACCTCTATGGAGCCATCGGTGTACTGAAGGTCGGCAACGACATCCTGCTCAAACAGGAGCACGTACAGGTAGACCGCATTACCGGACACGGCGGATACTTCAAGACACGTGGCGTTGGACAACGCATGCTGGCGGCAGCGCTCAACTCACCAATCTCCGTCATGGAGACAGCAGGCGAAGGTGGAGCTTGGGGTATCGCCCTTCTGGCAGCCTACCGCATCAAGCATGGTGGTATGTCGCTCGCCGACTATCTGGACCGCTGCGTCTTTGCCGGTCAGCAGAGTGAGACCATCGCCCCCACCGCTGAGGACGTCGCCGGCTTCGAGCAGTACCTTGCCAACTACAAGTGTTACCTCGCAGCCGAAAAAGCCGTTGAGAACAGCTAACGCAGCCACCCCGGCTCTTTTCAGCTAGGGGGTGAACAATAAGTCACGAAGAAAGGCAGCCACCTCGCGGTACGCTGCCTTTTCGTTCTTTCAAACTTAATGGTTTTTGCCGAGGTAGAGCCTTCTTTTTGCAAATTTCCATTTGCAAGTTACTCATTTTTCTGTCGATTTTTTTCGTAACTTTGCCGTTCGGAACCCCAAAAACTCATTTTTGGTAGTTTTGTCCGCAATCTGTCTATCCTGGTTACGGAATAATTGCCGTACTTTTGCAGCAGATTTAAGTCAAGTAAAAAAAGAAGTTATGAAGAAGACAACGTTCATTCATCGTATTTTGACTATAGCCTTGGCCATGCTTGTCATGTCGTGCAGCTGTGACGAGACGCAGGCACAAAACTATGCGACAATGACCCAGAAAATGAATATCACCATCGACGGCAGGACAGCCTCCGTCACCCTAGCCGACAACAGTGCTACCCGTGAACTGGTGGCAAAGCTTCAGTCGGCTCCCGTCACCGTAACACTCGATACGAACGAGGATTTTGAGATCTGGGGTGACTTGGGCTTCTCGCTGCCTACAAGCAACGAGCAGATCAATGCCCAGCCTGGCGACGTCATCCTCTATAGCGGCAGAAACATCTGCATCTTCTACGGCACCAATTCGTGGACCTATACGCGCTTGGGCAGGATTGACAATCTGACGGGTGACGAACTGAGAACATTTCTCAAGGCAGGCGAAAGCAACATCAGCGTCACCCTGTCGCTCAGCAGTTCTACCGCTATCAGCAACGTGAGTGCCGAGAGGCGTTCTTCGAATGTCTATACCCTGCAAGGCACATTGGCGCAGGCTGGACGGAAGGGCATTGTTATTCATAACGGGAGGAAGACAATAAGATAAAATTTTTTTTGAGCGTTTCGTTGTTTGCTGAGAGCGTTTCGTTGTTTGCTGAGAGCGTTTCGTTGTTTACTGAGAGCGTTTCATTGTTTGCCGAGAGCGTTTCGTTGTTTTGCTGAGAGCGCTTTTACGGTTTGCCTGCAGAGAAGTGTAGTGTTACTCCTGGCATTTAAGTTTGGGGCTTTCGGGGCTTTCATTTTGACAATGCAAATGTATGAAATTTTCGCACTCCCTCCAAATTTTCGCCTTCAATTTGCGGCGATTTTCAGCATCGAATTGTGCGATTTTCTGCATCGAGGTTGGCGCGTGATGACAGATGACAGATTACTGAAAATCCGTGTTACATTATAGTTAGTATTATATATATTATAATATATATAATACTAATACTCTCTATTCTCTCAATTTCAAAAAACTGTCATCTGTCATAACTGTCATTTGTCATTGGGGAGACAAGTTAAATTGTGTGTCTGACACGCTCCAAAATCTCGTGTATCTATTTGGTAATTTCAGATTATTTTCGTATCTTTGCAAAGTTAATCAATGACAGAAAAAATGAAGAAATTGCTTATATTTTTGACGATGCTGCCGATGATGACGGCTTTTGGACAGACGCTAGAAGACTGTCAGCAGGCAGCAGAAAAGAACTATCCGCTGATACAGCAGTATGGGCTCATTGAGAAGACCACTCGGCTAACGGTGTCCAACATTCAGAAGGGATGGCTGCCGCAGGTGTCTGCATCAGCACAGGCTACGTACCAGAGTGATGTGACGGCGTGGCCCGATGAGATGAAAACGATGATGACGGGAATGGGCATTGACATAAAAGGACTGAAGAAAGACCAGTATCGCGTGGGTATCGATGTGCAGCAGACCATTTACGACGGTGGCGTCATGGGCAGTCAGAAACGGATAGTCAGCGAACAGGGCAAGGTGCAGGCGGCACAGAACGAAGTAAACATTTATCATGTTCGCAAGCGCGTGAACGAGATGTATTTCGGTCTGTTGCTGATTGACGAACAAATCAAGTTGAACAGTGACCTGCAGATGCTGCTGGCAGGCAATGAGCGCAAACTGGAGTCGATGACCAGGCAGGGCACAGCTGCCGAGAGCGACCTGCAGAAGGTGAAGGCAGAGCGACTCAATGCGGTTCAGAAAGCAACAGAGTTGGCATCGCAGAAGCAGATGCTACTGCGCATGCTAAGCACCTTTTGCGGTATCGAGGTAAAACACGTAGAGAAACCTCAGGTGAAGGACAGCGGCAGCCTAACGGCAACAGAAAACCACAGACCAGAGCTGAAGGTGCTGGACGCACAGATAGGCGTGCTGAATGCGCAGCAGAAAGCTCTCAACGCAGCACTGATGCCGAAGGTGGGCGTGTTTGCACAGGGTTTTTACGGCTATCCGGGCTTGAACATGTTTGAGGACATGATGCGCCGCAAATGGAGTCTGAACGGCATCATTGGTGCAAGAGTGACGTGGAACATCGGTGCCCTCTATACCCGCAAGAACGACAAGGCAAAACTGCAACTGCAGCGCGACATGACTGAGAACAGCCGCGAGGTATTCCTCTTCAACAACAACATGGAGCAGATTCAGCAGCAGGAGAACATAGCGCGCTATCGCCAGCTGATGGACCAAGACGGTGAAATCATCTCGCTGCGGCAGGCTGTGAGGAAGGCTGCAGAATCGAAGTTGGCACACGGCATCATCGACGTGAACGACCTGGTGCGCGAAATCAATCAGGAGCATGCTGCCTGCGTACAACAGTCGGTTCATGAGATTGAAATGCTGAAGGAGATATACGACAACAAATACACGACAAATTATTAAGCATATGAGAAAGATATATGTACTGGCAGGTATGGCGCTGATGATGACAGCCTGTGGAGAAAGTGAGAAGGACTACGATGCTACGGGAACGTTCGAGGCTACCGAGATAACCGTGTTTGCTGAACAGAGTGGTGCATTGCTGTCGTTCGAAGTGAACGAGGGCGACAAGTTTGAGGCAGCCCGCCAGGTTGGACTCATAGACACCACGCAGACGTGGCTGAAGATTCAGCAGATGGATGCCACCAAGACTGTGTATCAGAGTCAGAAGCCCGACATGGAACGCCAGATAGCTGCCACACGCCAGCTGTTGGCTAAAGCCCAGCAGGACGAACAGCGCTACCGCGAACTGGTGGCCGACGGGGCTGCACCCTCGAAGATGCTCGACGACGCTTCGAGCCAGGTAAAAGTGTTGCGGCGCCAGTTGGACGCCCAGATATCAACGCTGAACACGCAGGTCTCAACGCTCAACTCTCAACTTTCGACTGCCGATGTTCAGAAAGCGCAGTTGCAGGACATGCTGCGCAAGTGTCACATTCTGACTCCCACAAAGGGTACAGTACTCGAGAAATATGTTGAACGGGGCGAGTTTGTAAGTGTAGGCAAGCCGCTGTTCAAGATAGCCGACACCGAGTTAATGCACCTGCGTGCCTACGTCACTTCTGCTCAGTTGCAGCACGTCAAGATAGGTCAGCATGTAAAGGTGTTTGCCGACTATGGAGACGGTCAGCGCAAGGAGTATGTAGGCACCGTCAGCTGGATATCCTCTCGTTCGGAGTTTACGCCCAAGACCATTCTTACTGACGACGAACGTGCCGACCTGGTGTATGCCGTCAAGGTGGCTATCAAGAATGACGGATTCGTAAAGATTGGCATGTACGGCGAACTGAAGCTATGAACGCAATAGAGGTTAAGAACATCAGCAAACGGTACGGCAAGGTGCAGGCACTCAGCGACGTGTCGTTCGCCGTCGGCAAGGGTGAGGTCTTCGGACTGATAGGCCCCGACGGTGCCGGCAAGACATCGATGTTTCGCATCCTCTGTTCGCTGCTGCTGCCTGACTCTGGTACGGCAGCGGTAGATGGCTACGATGTCGTAAAGCAGATGCATGAGGTGCGAAGCAGAGTTGGCTATATGCCTGGCAAGTTCTCGCTCTATCAGGATCTCACCATCGAGGAGAACCTGAACTTCTTTGCCACCCTTTTCGGCACTACGGTCGACGAAGGCTACGATAGCATCAAGGCCATCTACTCGCAGATAGAACGCTTCAAAGACCGCAAGGCTGGTGCTCTCTCAGGAGGCATGAAGCAGAAGCTGGCGCTCTCGTGCGCTTTGGTACACCAACCCAGCGTGCTCTTCCTCGACGAGCCAACCACGGGGGTAGACCCCGTGAGTCGTAAGGAGTTGTGGGAGATGCTGCTGATGCTGAAGGAAAGCAAGATTACCATTGTGGCCTCAACGCCTTACCTCGATGAGGTTCGTTGCTGCCAACGCGTAGCTTTTCTCGACCAGGGGCAAGTGCGTGGCATCGGGACTCCTGATGACATCCTCACCCAGTTTGCCAGTATCTTTAATCCGCCAGGCATTGAGCACGAGAAAAGTCCTGAGGTAAAAGACGACAACGTCATCGAAGTAGAGCATCTGGTAAAAGCCTTTGGCGATTTCCATGCCGTCGACGACATCTCGTTCAGCGTAAAGAAGGGAGAGATATTCGGATTCCTGGGTGCCAACGGTGCCGGTAAGACAACGGCGATGCACATGCTGACAGGACTGAACCAGCCCACCAGTGGAACAGGCAGGGTATTGGGCTACGACATCCGCACGGAGTATGAGCAGATAAAACACCACATAGGCTATATGTCACAGCGCTTCTCGCTTTACGAAGACCTCACGGTGGCTGAGAACATACGACTCTTTGCTGGCATCTACGGCATGAAGAAGGAAGATGTAAGAAGGAAGATGGATGAGGTGCTGCAACAATTGAAGTTTGAAGACCATCGCGACGACCTGGTAGGTTCGCTGCCCCTGGGTTGGAAGCAGAAGCTGGCATTCTCCGTCTCGATATTCCACGACCCTGGCGTGGTGTTCCTCGACGAGCCTACGGGTGGTGTCGATCCTGCCACACGCCACCAGTTCTGGGAGCTCATCTACGACGCTGCCCGTCGCGGCATCACCATTTTTGTAACCACCCACTATATGGACGAAGCCGAATATTGCGACCGAATATCCATCATGGTAGATGGTAAAATCAGCGCCCTGGGCACACCCGATGAACTCAAGACACGTTTCCACCAGCCCGACATGGATCACGTGTTTACATATCTGGCTCGTCAGGCGACACGTAGTGAGAGTTGAAAGTTGAGAGTTGAGAGGTTATTGAAATGAAACAGTTTATAGCGTTTGTAATAAAGGAAACCAAGCACATTCTGCGTGATAAGCGCACGATGCTGATACTCTTCGGAATGCCTGTGGTGATGATGATGCTCTTTGGCTTTGCCATCACCACCGATGTAAAGAATGTGCGCACGGTGTTGGTCACCTCCGAGATGTCGCCCCGTACGCAACAGGCTGTAGAACAACTGGCACAATCGGAATACTTCGTCATCACACAGACGGTGAAGACACCACAAGAGGCCGAGCGGCTCATTCGCAGTCAGAAGACCGATATGGCTGTGGTGTTCGACAGACAGCGAGGTGTGCAACTCATCGTTGACGGCTCTGACCCCAATATGGCACAGCAGTGGACCACCTATGCCCAGCAGACAATGGCACCAGCCCACGCACAACTCTCACCTCTCACCTCTCAACTATTATACAACCCCCAGATGAAGTCGGCCTATAACTTCGTGCCAGCCATCATGGGTATGCTGCTCATGCTCATCTGTGCCATGATGACCTCGATATCAATCGTCCGCGAGAAAGAACGCGGCACGATGGAGGTGCTGCTGGTATCGCCCGTCAAGCCCCTGATGGTGATTATCGCTAAAGCTGTGCCCTATCTGGTGCTGGCCTTCGGCATCCTCATCACCATCCTGCTGATGTCGCGCTACGTGCTAAATGTGCCCTTGGCTGGTTCGCTGTTATGGATTCTCGCCGTGAGTACACTTTATATCCTGCTGGCACTGTCGCTGGGACTGCTCATCTCCAACGTAGCACAAACCCAACTCGTAGCACTGCTGCTGTCGGCGATGGTACTGCTAATGCCCGTGGTGATGCTGTCGGGTATGCTGTTCCCTGTAGAGTCGATGCCCACCGTCCTTCAATGGATAGCGGCTCTTGTTCCACCACGCTACTATATTGAAGCTATGCGCAAGCTGATGATTATGGGTGTGGGCATTAGCGAAGTGACTCGCGAGGTAACTGTGTTGGCTATTATGACAGTAGTGCTGCTGACCGTCGCACTGAAGAAGTTTAACGTTAGGCTGGAATAGATAATTGTAAATAAGAGAAAATTGTAAATCAATTGTAAATGCTAAAATATCTCATACAGAAAGAGTTTCTGCAGATACGCCGCAACGCGTTTCTTCCCAGACTCATCGTCATGTTCCCCATCGTCATCATGTGTGTGATGCCGTGGGTGATGCAGATGGAAGTGAAGAACATCGTGGTCGATGTGGTTGACATAGACCACACGGTGGAATCGCAGCGCTTGGTGCAACAGATTGCTGCCTCCAACTACTTTATCTTCGGAGGTCAGAAGGCTACCTATGCCGAAGCGATGAAGGACATTGAGAGAGGTAGGGCTGATGTCATTCTGGAGATTCGTGACGGCAGGTATCTCATCGCTGCCAATGCCGTCAACGGCACCAAGGGGTCGATGGGCAGCGCCTATCTGAGTCAGATTGTCACCTCTCGACTCTCACCTCTCAACTCTCAACTTGTACAACAAGCACCAGAACTACAAACTCTACATGATTCCGGCGCTCTTTGCGATTGTAATGATGCTGATGACAGGCTTCCTGCCTACACTCAACATCGTGGGCGAGAAAGAGGCTGGCACCATCGAACAGATTAACGTCACGCCCGTCTCCAAGTGGTCGTTCATCCTCGCCAAACTCATTCCTTACTGGCTCATTGCACTGTTTGTCATCACCGTGTGCCTGCTGTTGGCGTGGCTCGTCTATGGCATCACGCCAGTAGGTCCTTTGTGGCTCATCTACGTACTTTCCATGCTGCTGGCGCTGTTCTTCTCGTCGTTTGGACTCATCGTGTCCAACTACTCAGACACCATGCAGCAAGCCATGTTCGTCATGTGGTTCTTTGTGGTGTGCATCATGCTGCTTTCAGGTCTTTTCACCCCCACTCGCTCCATGCCTGAGTGGGCATATCTCACCACCTACGTCAACCCCATGCACTACTTCATCGACGCCATCCGTACCATATTCATTCGTGGCGGAGGTCTACACGAAATAGCCCATCAGGTCTTAGCACTGGCTGGCATCAGCATACTAATGGGATGTTGGGCAGTGCAGAGCTATAAAAAGAATAGTTAACTGTTTGGCTGTATCAAAAAAAATACGTACCTTTGCACCCGCAAAAATTATAAATAAGGTATAAAGAAGACATGATAACAGTCACAAATCTGGCTATTCAGTTTGGAAAGAAGACGCTTTACAAGGACGTCAATCTGAAATTTACAAGTGGTAATATCTATGGCATCATTGGTGCTAACGGTGCCGGCAAGTCGACACTGCTGCGCGCCATTAGCGGTGAGTTGGAACCCAACAAGGGCACCATCGAGATGCAGCCCGGCGAGCGACTGAGCGTGCTGGAGCAGGACCACTTCAAATACGATGAATACACGGTGATGAATACGGTGCTGATGGGACATCAGCCTCTGTGGCAGAACATGAAGGAGCGCGAAGCACTGTATGCTAAGGACGAGATGACCGAAGAAGACGGCGTGCGCGCTGCCGACCTTGAAATGGCTTTTGCCGAGATGAACGGATGGGAGGCTGAGAGCGAAGCTGCACAGCTGTTGCAGAACCTGGGCGTACAGGAAGGTCAGCACTACAAACAGATGGCGGAGATTTCGAATAACGAGAAGGTGCGCGTCATGCTGGCTAAGGCACTCTTCGGCCACCCCGACAACCTGCTGCTGGACGAGCCCACCAACGACCTCGACCTGGACACGGTGCAGTGGTTGGAGGAATACCTGTCGAACCTGGAGCAGTGCGTGCTCGTCGTCTCACACGACCGTCACTTTCTGGATGCCGTCTCGACCCAGACTGTCGACATCGACTTCGGCAAGGTGACGCTCTTCTCAGGTAACTACTCCTTCTGGTACGAGTCATCGCAGCTAGCATTACGCCAGGCTCAGAACCAAAAGATGAAAGCCGAGGAGAAGAAGAAGCAGCTGGAGGAGTTCATACGCCGCTTCTCTGCCAACGTAGCCAAATCGAAGCAGACAACATCGCGTAAGAAGATGCTGGAGAAACTGAACGTAGAAGAGATTACTCCCTCAACGCGTAAGTATCCGGGCATCATCTTCTCGATGGAGCGCGAACCTGGCACGCAGATTCTCGAGGTAGAGGGCCTGAAGGCTGTCGATGCCGACGGCACGGTGCTGTTCGACAACGTGTCATTCACTATCGAGAAAGGTCAGAAGACGGTGTTCCTGTCGCACAACCCTAAGGCAATGACGGCACTGTTTGAAATCATCAACGGCAACCGTGAGGCCGATGCAGGCACCTACAAGTGGGGCGTCACCATTACGACAGCCTACCTGCCGCTGGACAACACGGCGTTCTTCCAGTCCGAGATGAACCTCGTTGACTGGCTGAGCCAGTTTGGTACGGGCAATGAGGTGATGATGAAGTCGTTCCTGGGGCGCATGCTCTTCAAGGATGAGGACATACAGAAGAAGGTCTGCGTGCTGAGCGGTGGCGAGAAGATGCGATGCATGATAGCACGCATGCAGCTGAAGAACGCCAACTGCCTGATTCTGGATACGCCCACCAACCACCTGGACCTGGAGTCTATTCAGGCCTTCAACAACAACCTCATTGCGTTCAAGGGCAACATCCTGTTTGCATCTCACGACCACGAGTTCATCAATACCGTTGCCGACCGCATCATTGAACTGACACCCAAGGGCACCATTGACAAGCTGATGACCTACGACGACTACATCTACGACGAGGCCATCAAGGCCAAGAAGGCTGAAATGTATGCCTAAAGCGTATTGGCACGAAATTTGCTGTCAATGTTGTAAACAAATATATAACACACTATCATGGAAGAAGAAAAGATAAACACTGAAGAAACTGAGAACATCGAGAACGCTGAGCAGGAAACCACAGCAACCAGCGAAGCTGAAGCTGAAGCAGAAGCCGCCACTAACGCTGACGCTGAGACTGCCGCCGAGACTGAGGAAGAGAAAGACCCGCTCGAGGCTGCACAGAAGGAGATAGAACAGTTGAAGACACAGATACTTTATAAGACGGCCGAGTTTGACAACTACCGCAAACGCACGCTCAAAGAGAAGGCCGAACTCATACTGAATGGCGGCGAGAAGGCCGTAAGCGCCATACTGCCCATCATCGACGATATGGAACGCGCCATAGAAAACGGCGCCAAGACGGACGACCCTGAAGTGCTGCGCGAAGGCATGGACCTCATCTTCCATAAGTTCATGAAAGCACTGGAAGGACTGGGCGTAAAGAAGATAGAGACCGAGGGAGCCGACTTCAATACCGACCTGCACGAGGCTGTCGCTATGGTACCAGGCATGGGCGACGACAAGAAGGGAAAGGTTATTGACTGTCTGCAAGCTGGCTATCAGTTGAACGACAAGGTCATACGGCATGCCAAAGTGGCAGTCGGACAATAGTTGAGAGTTGAGAGTTGAGAGTTGAGAGTTGAAAGTTGAGAGTTGAGAGTTGAAAATCAATGGCACAAAAAAGAGACTACTATGAGGTGCTTGGCGTTGACAAGAACGCTACTGAAGACCAGATAAAAAAGGCGTATCGCACCATCGCCATCAAATACCACCCTGACCGCAATCCTGGCAACAAAGAAGCCGAGGAGAAGTTCAAGGAGGCAGCAGAAGCATACGACGTGCTGCACGACCCCGAGAAGCGCAAGCAGTATGACACCTTCGGATTTAACGGCCCTGGAGGTGGCAGCGGCTTCGACCCCTTTGGTGGAGCATCAATGAACATGGACGACATCTTCTCGATGTTTGGCGACATCTTCGGAGGAAGGGCCGGATTCGGAGGATTCGGAGGCGGTGGAAGCCGACAGCCCCAGAGACATCGCGGAACGGACCTGCGACTGAAAGTAAGGTTGACACTGCAGGAGATAGCCCACGGCGTCACCAAGAAGTTTAAGGTGCGTAAGGACATCACCTGCTCACACTGTCACGGAACGGGAGCAGAGAGCGGCAGCGCTACGGAGCAGTGTCCGACGTGTCACGGTTCGGGTGTCATCACTCACACCACGCAGAGCCTCTTCGGCATGATGCAGTCGCAGGGCATTTGTCCAACGTGCGGCGGCGAAGGAAAAGTCATCAAGAACAAGTGCAAGCACTGTGGCGGCACGGGTATCGAGAAAGGCGAAGAAGTGGTGGAAATCAAGATACCGGCAGGCGTAGCCGAAGGCATGATAGTCAACGTGCCTGGCAAGGGCAACGCAGGACGGCATAACGGCATCAACGGAGACATACAGGTCATGATTGAGGAGGAAGAGAACGACACCTTCATCCGCGACAACAACGACTTGATATACAACCTGTTGCTGGACTTCCCAACGGCAGCGCTGGGTGGCGACGTGGAGATTCCAACCATCGAGGGTACGCGACTCAGAGTGAAGATGGAACCTGGTACACAACCAGGAAAGACACTCCGTCTGCGCGGCAAAGGACTGCCCGCCGTACAGGGCTACGGACGCGGCAACGGCGACCTGGTGGTCAACGTCAGCGTCTTCGTCCCCAAGACACTCACCAGAGACGAGAAGACCGCCATCGAACAGTTCCGCCAAAGCGACAACTTCAAAGGCGATGCCGCCACAAAACGCAGCATCTTCCAAAGGTTCAAAAACTATTTCAGCTAACAACGTACGTTGCTAATAACGGCGCAACTAGTTAGAAAACACAATGAACTACCAAGAAACCTGCCAATACCTGTTCAACCAAATGCCCATGTTCGAAAAGCATGGGGCTGCTGGCTATAAGGAGGGACTTGCCAACACGCTGGAACTTGACGAACACTTCGATCATCCGCATCGTGCCTATGTCACCATTCATGTGGCAGGAACCAACGGCAAGGGCAGCGTCTCGCATACGCTTGCTGCCATACTGCAACGGTGTGGCTATCGCGTAGGACTATACACCTCGCCCCATCTCGTCGACTTCCGCGAGCGCATACGCGTCAACGGCGAACCTGTCAGCGAACGCTACGTAACTGAATTCGTCAAAAAGGAACGCTACTTCTTTGAGCCCCTGCACCCTTCGTTCTTTGAGGTGACAACGGCGCTGGCATTCAAGTACTTCCGCGACATGAAAGTCGACATCGCTGTCATTGAGGTGGGACTGGGAGGCAGACTCGACTGCACCAACATCATCAAGCCCGTTGTCAGCATCATCACCAACATCAGTTTTGACCACATCCAGTTCTTAGGCGACACGCTGGCAAAGATAGCTGGCGAGAAAGCTGGTATCATCAAGCCTGAGGTGCCAGTAGTGATTGGCGAGAACAACGACGAGACGCGTCCCGTCTTTGAAGCCAAAGCACAGCAGCAGAGGGCCCCCATCGTCTTTGCCGAAGACGCGCCTGAAGTGGTCAGCACCAAGTCGCTACCAACAGGCGAGCTGCTAGTCAACACACACCATTTCGGCACGTTGACATACGACCTTGGCGGCTGCTACCAGGAACACAACATCAACACGGTACTGAAAGCAGTGATGCTACTGGCTGAACAAGGCTTTATAAGTCTGGGAAAGGGATATACCAAGGAAATTACCGACGCCGTCGCCCATGTAGCAGAAAAAACAGGGCTCAAGGGACGATGGCAGACAGTAAGGAGTGCACCACGTGTGATTTGCGACACAGGACATAACGTCGGCGGTTGGCAATACATCAGCCAGCAGCTGAAGAACATCACCTGCCAGCAGTTGCACATCGTCTTCGGAATGGTCGACGACAAAGACCTCGACGGCGTGCTCAGCCTGCTGCCCACCAATGCCACATACTACTTTACCAAAGCCGACAACCATCGTGCCGTCAACGAAGAGACGCTGCAACAGAAGGCTGCCTCATACAAGTTGAAGGGCAACACCTACCCTACCGTCAGCCTGGCGTTTCAGGCTGCTATGGAAGCGGCGGCACCCGACGATGTCGTCTTCGTAGGAGGCAGCAGCTATGTGGTCGGCGACTTCCTGAAATACTGGGAAGAAACAAATTCATGAACGTACAACTAAAACTACAAAATATATGGCTAACACGACAGAAGCAACAAACATGTGCGGACTGAACCGCAAAGACTTTCAAACCGTCATCAATGGCAAGAAAACCGACCTCTTCATCCTGAAGAACCGCAAGGGTTTTGAAGTGGCTGTAACTAACTACGGCGGCGCTATCGTTGCCATCATGGTGCCTGACAAAGACGGCAACGTGGCTAACGTCATACAAGGACACGACAACATACAAGACGCCATCAACGACACTGCTCCCTATAAGTCGACGCTCATAGGACGTTACGGCAACCGCATCGCAAAAGGTATGTTCACCCTGAACGGCAAGGAGTATCAACTTGCCGTCAACAATGGTGTCAACGCCTTACATGGCGGTCCTGCAGGTTTCCACGCACGCATATGGGATGCCAAGCAAATGGGACCACGCGCGCTGGCGCTCACCTACACCAGCAGCTACGGCGAGGAGGGGTTCACGGGCGAGTGTCGCATCACGGTGGAATATACCTTCACTGACGACAACGAGTTGGTGATAGAGTATCTGGCAACGACCAACAAGAAGACCATTATCAACCTGACACACCACGCATATTTCTCACTGACAGGCATCGCCAATCCCACACCGACGGTCGACAACCAACTGTGCGAGGTGAATGCCGACTTCTACCTGCCCATTGATGACACCTGCATCCCTACGGGCGAGATTCTGAAGGTTGCAGGCACCCCGTTTGACTTCCGCACGGCAAAAACCGTAGGTCAGGATATTGATGCCGACAACAAACAGATAAAGAACGGTAACGGCTACGACCACTGCTTCGTGCTGAACAAAAGGGAAGAAGGCGAACTGAGTTTTGCTGCACGACTGACTGAACCTCAAAGCGGACGCTTGCTGGAAGTCTACACCACTGAACCGGGTATGCAGCTGTACACCGACAACTGGGCTGACGGCGTGAAAGGACAGAACGGAGCCACATTCCCCAAACGCTCGGCAGTATGTTTCGAGTGTCAACACTTCCCTGACTCGCCTAACCGACCCTACTTCCCCTCTGTTGTCCTGAATCCAGGACAGCAGTACAAGCAGAAGACAATATACCGCTTCGGCATTGCAAAATAAGACACACTATCATATTATAGAAACGAACCACCATGATTGAAATTGAACAAGTCAGAAGTCGTTTCATCAAACACTTCGACGGTAAGACGGGCAACGTCTATACTGCACCAGGACGCATCAACCTGATTGGCGAGCACACCGACTACAACGGCGGATTCGTATTCCCAGGGGCCGTCGACAAAGCTGTCGTCGCCGAGATGCGCGCCAACGGAACTGAAGACACCGTAAGGGCTTATGCCATCGACCTGAAAGACCGTGTGGACTTCAAGCTGTCAGACCCACAGGGACCTCGCACCACGTGGGCACGCTATGTTTATGGCATCGCACTGGAAATGAAAAAACTGGGCGTGCCTGTCAAGGGTTTCAACATCGCCTTCGCAAGTGACGTCCCCTTAGGTGCCGGCATGTCGTCGAGCGCTGCGCTGGAGAGTTGCTTTGCCTGCGGCTTGAACGACATCTTTGGCAACAACAAGGTAGCAAAGTGGGATATGGCGTTGGCTGGACAGGCTACTGAACATAACTACATTGGCGTCAACTGCGGCATCATGGACCAGTTTGCCAGCGTCTTCGGAAAGGCTGGATGCCTGATGCGTCTGGACTGTCGCTCACGCGAATTCGAATACTTTCCCTTCAAACCTGACGGCTATCGGCTCGTATTGCTCGACAGCGCCGTAAAGCACCAACTGGCAGGCTCGCCATATAACGACCGCCGTAACTCATGCGAAAATGTGGTGAAGCACATTGCCGACAAACACCCTGAGGGTAAGTTCGAGACGCTGCGTGACTGCTCGTGGGAACAGCTGGAAGAAGTCAAGGCTACCGTTGGCGACGAGGATTACAAACGCGCCAAATTCGTCATTGGCGAGAAAACACGCGTCCTGGCGGTAAGCGAAGCCTTGAAAGAGGGCGACTATGAGCAGGTAGGCGAACTGATGTATCAAACACACGACGGTTTGTCGAAAGACTATGAGGTGAGCTGTGAAGAGCTCGACTTCCTGAACCAGATAGCACGCGACAACAAGGTCACTGGCTCGCGCATCATGGGTGGTGGCTTTGGCGGCTGCACCATCAACCTGGTACGTAACGACCTGTACCAGACGTTCATCGCTGACGCTAAGAAACGCTTCTCTGAGAAGTACGGACACGAGCCAAAGGTCATCGATGTCGTCATCGGAGACGGCGCCCGTAAGCTCTGCTGAACACATGAACGAGCACAAGATAATCAACGACCCCGTCTTTGGGTTTATCAAGATTCCCAGAGGGTTGCTGTATGACATCGTCAGTCACCCACTGTTCCAGCGACTGAACCGCATCAGTCAGCTGGGACTGACCAGTGTCGTCTATCCTGGTGCCCGTCATACGCGTTTCCAGCATTCCATAGGGGCGTTTCACCTCATGTCAGAAGCGGTGAAGTCACTATCGGAAAAGGGTATTTACATCTTCGACTCGGAGGCGGAAGCGGTACAAGCAGCCATCTTGATGCACGACATCGGACACGGGCCTTTTTCGCACGTGTTGGAGCACACGCTGATGCAAGGCATCTCTCACGAGGATATCTCGCTGAAGATGATGGAACAGATCAATCGTGACTTTCACGGTGAACTGAATCTGGCTATCAGCATCTTCAAGGATGAGTATCCTAACAAAATCTTCCATCAGCTCATTTCGTCACAACTCGATATGGACCGGCTGGACTACCTGCGACGCGACTCGTTCTATACAGGTGTAACCGAAGGAAACATCGGCTCAGCACGCATCATCAAGATGCTCAATGTCGCCGACGACCGACTGGTGGTGGAGGCGAAAGGCATCTACTCAATAGAAAACTACCTCACAACGCGACGCCTCATGTATTGGCAGGTGTATCTGCACAAGACGACGGTGGGTTATGAGAAGATACTGGTTAACGCCTTGATGCGTGCCAAACATCTTGTACAGCAGGGACACGAAGTCTTTGCAACTCCTGCCCTAGCCTATTTCCTTAAGAACAACATCGATGCTGCCTGGTTTGACACGCATCCTGAAGCGCTACATCTGTATGCCGAACTGGATGACTCAGACATCTGGAGTGCCATGAAGGTGTGGAAACACAGCGACGACCACATCCTGGCTACGCTGGCTACCGACTTGCTGGACAGAAAACTGTTCAAGGTGGAAGTGACTGAGGAGAAACCCTCGAACGAACACCTGAAGGAAATCAGTGCCGGCATTGCCAGAGCGATGGGTATCAGCGAGGAAGAAACCCAATGGCTGATGAACCTGACGGAGATAGGAAAAGACATGTATAATCCTGACGACGACAGCATCGGCATCCTTTATAAGGACGGCACCGTCAAAGATATTGCAGAGGCGTCAGAAATCCTTAACGTGCAACTACTTTCCAAAAAAATACGTAAATATTACCTTTGTTATCAACGTTTTTAAGAAAAAATGTGTACCTTTGCAAAAATATAACCAAAAAGAGCAATTAAATATGGAATTTACAGCCAAACAAATTGCCGACATGATAGGCGGCAGCGTGGAAGGCAACGAAAATGCCAAGATAAATAGTTTTGCGAAGATTGAAGAAGGCAAGGAAGGTGCCATTTCGTTCCTGTCAAACCCCAAATACACTTCTTATATCTATGAAACCAAGTCGAGCGTCGTACTGGTGAACAACGACCTCGAACTGGAACATCCCGTCAGCTGTACACTGATACGCGTAGAGAATGCCTACGATTGTGTAGCCAAACTGATGCAGATGTATGCACAAATGCTGCCAAAGAAGCAGGGCATCGACTCACTGGCTTTCGTGGCGAAGTCGGCGAAGATTGGCAAGGATGTCTATATCGGTCCCTTCGCCTGCATTGGCGAGAATGTCACCATAGGGGACGGATGTGCCATCTATCCGCATGTCGTTATCTATGACGGCTGTAAGATTGGCAACAATGTCACCATTCATGCAGGCTCGGTCATTGGTGCCGACGGCTTCGGCTTCGCGCCCAATCAGGAGGGTTACGACAAGATACCACAATTGGGAATCGTTGTCATCGAGGACAACGTGGAGATTGGTGCCAACACCTGTGTTGACCGCTCTACTATGGGACAAACCGTTATTCACAAAGGCGTCAAGTTGGACAACCTCATCCAGGTGGCTCATAACTGCGAGATTGGCGAAAACACCGTCATGTCGGCACAAGTCGGTATGGCTGGATCGACGAAGATTGGCGCCTGGTGTATGGTGGGCGGACAGGCTGGCTTCTCAGGACACATCAAGATAGCCGACCGGACGTTTGTCGGCGCACAAAGCGGCGTCATCAGCAACACTAAAGGCAATGGCGAGCAACTGATTGGTGCGCCTGCCATTGACCCCAAAGTATTCTTCAAGGCTCAGGCTGTAATGAAGAAATTGCCTGATATGTACCGCGAACTGGGAGCCCTCCGCAAGGAATTGGAAGAACTTAAGAAATCGAAATAAACTATGAAACAACAGACTCTGAAAGGCAGTTTCTCGCTCTATGGAAAAGGACTGCACACAGGATTGAACCTTACTGTAACATTTAACCCCGCACCAGAGAATACGGGTTATAAAATACAGCGCATTGACTTAGACGGCGAACCCATCATCGACGCGATAGCCGAGAATGTAGTCGACACGCAGCGCGGTACGGTGCTGGAAAAAGGCGACGTACGGGTCTCTACCGTCGAGCATGGTATGGCAGCCCTCTATGCAATGGGTATTGACAACTGTCTTATACAGGTCAACGGACCCGAGTTCCCTATTCTGGACGGCTCTGCCATACAGTATGTACAGCGTATTAAAGAAGTAGGACTCGTCGAGCAGAATGCGCCAAAGGACTTCTATATTATTCGCAAGAAGATTGAGTTCAAGGACGAGAAGACAGGCTCGTGCATCACGCTGCTGCCCGACAACGAGTTTTCGCTCACTGTCATGTGCTCGTTCGAGTCGAAATTCATCAACTCACAATTTGCCACACTCGACAAGATTGATAAATTTGCCACCGAGGTGGCCGCTGCACGTACCTTCGTCTTCGTACGCGACATCGAACCGCTGTTGCAGGCGAACCTCATCAAAGGCGGCGATATGGACAATGCTATCGTCATCTATGAGCGCCAGACGACGCAGGAGCGGCTTGACTGGTTGGCTGACAAGTTGGGTGTAGAACACCGCGACGCCAACGAACTGGGGTACATCCAGCACAAACCCTTGGTATGGGAGAACGAATGTACACGCCATAAGCTGCTCGACATCATTGGCGATATGGCGCTTATCGGCAAGCCTATCAAGGGACGCATCATTGCTACACGTCCCGGACATACCATCAACAATAAGTTTGCACGCCAGATGCGCAAGGAGATTCGCAAGCATGAGGTGCAGGCACCTATCTACGACCCCAACGAGGAACCCGTGATGGATGTCAACCGCATACGCGAACTGTTGCCTCACCGCTATCCCATGCAGCTGGTTGACAAGGTTATCGCGCTGGGTGCCAATAGCATTGTGGGTATCAAGAACGTCACTGCCAACGAGCCCTTCTTCCAGGGGCATTTCCCTGAAGAGCCTGTGATGCCTGGCGTGCTGCAGATTGAGGCGATGGCACAGTGTGGCGGACTGTTGGTGCTGAACACGCTCGAAGAACCTGAACGCTGGTCGACATACTTTATGAAGATTGATGACGTCAAGTTCCGCCAGAAGGTTGTGCCTGGCGACACCCTACTCTTCAAGGTCGACCTATTGGCGCCCGTACGTCACGGTATCTCATCGATGAAAGGCTATATCTTTGTAGGCGACCACGTTGTTGCCGAAGCTACATTTACAGCCCAAATCGTCAAGAACAAATAAACATTAGGATTACGGAAAGCCCGTCATAACGGAATAAACGCATTAAACAAGCTATTATGGCAAATCAGATTCATCCCTTGGCTGTCGTCGACCCTGAGGCTATACTTGGCGACAACAACGTTATAGGTCCTTTTTGCGTCATCGACAAGAATGTCGTCATAGGTTCTGGCAATAAGTTGCTGAACAACGTCACCATCCACTTTGGTGCCCGCATCGGCGATAACAACGAGTTTTTCCCTGGTTCCTCGATTTCCACCAAGCCACAGGATTTGAAGTTCCAGGGCGAGGAGACCACCTGCGAGATAGGAAGCAACAACTCTATCCGCGAGAACGTCACCATTAGCCGCGGAACGGCATCACGTGGAAAGACGGTAGTAGGCAACAACAACCTGCTCATGGAGAACATGCACATAGCCCACGACTGCATCATAGGCAATGGTTGCATTATAGGTAACTCCACGAAGATTGCCGGCGAGGTTGAAATCGACGACTTTGCCATTATCTCTGCCACCTGTCTGTTCCACCAGTTCTGTCGTGTGGGCAGTTATATCATGTTCCAGGGTGGCTCACGTACCTCGCAGGATATTCCACCCTATGTTATTGCTGGCAAGGAGCCCATCCGCTATGCAGGCGTCAACCTCATAGGCCTGCGTCGTCGTGGTTTTGCCAATGATGTCATCGAGGCCATTCACGACGCCTACCGCATCATCTACTCAAAAGGGGTGATGAAAGAAGGCGTAGCTGAGGCGCGTGCCAAATACCCCGATAGCAAGGAGGTGGAGTATATTTGCTCATTCATCGAGTCGTCAAAGCGGGGTGTCATCAGATAAATGCAGACGCTCATCGTCATTACAGGACCTACAGCTGTAGGGAAGACGGCACTCACCATCGAGCTTGCCCAACACTATGGCGTACCCATCCTCAATGCCGACTCCCGTCAGATATACCGCGAATTACCTATCGGTACTGCGGCACCGACACAAGAGGAACAAAGACTGGTAAAGCACTATTTTGTATCGACGAAAAGCATCAAGGACTATTACAACGCCTCACTGTTTGAGCAGGAGGTATTAGAACATCTGAAGGAGTCCGCTTCCGACATCAACATCCTATCAGGAGGTTCTATGATGTACATCGATGCTGTATGCAACGGTATTGACGACATTCCCACCATACGGGATGACATACGCGAAGAGATGAAACGACGCTATCGGGAGGAAGGACTTGAGTCTCTGTGCGAAGACCTGAAACGCCTGGACCCTGAGCATTACGAGGTCGTCGACCGACAAAACTACCGACGCGTGATTCACGCCCTAGAGATATGTTACCAGACAGGAAAGACCTACACGTCGTTTCGGAAACAAGAGAAGAAGCCACGACCGTTCCGCATCGTCAAAATAGGACTCAACCGCAATCGTCAGGAACTGTATGACCGTATCAACCGGCGCGTAGACAAGATGATGGACGACGGACTGTTGGAAGAGGCTAAAGGGTTATACGATTTCCGAGCTACGAATGCGCTCAACACCGTAGGCTATAAAGAGCTATTCGACTATATTGACGGACGTTGGCCGCTCGACGAAGCTGTCGAACGCATCAAAGGAAACACCCGTCGCTATGCCCGCAAGCAACTGACGTGGTTTAAGCGCGACCCAGACATGCGGTGGTTCCATCCCGACCAGAAACAAGAAATCCTGAACTACATACAATATGAAACAACTCATCAGTAAATACTGGCAGAAGCTGAAAGGGTTCTGGCCTTGGTATAAAGGACTTTATAAAGGACGTAAATGGTACGTGAAGACTTGTGCCGTACTGGGCACGCTTGTCGTAACCTTTATACTCTATCTCTTTATGGTTGACATTAACTTCCTGTGGCTCTTTGGCAAGTCTCCCTCGATTTCCGATGTCAGGAACACACATGCCGCCGAAGCCTCGCAGATTATCAGCGCTGACGGAAAAATCATCGGTAAGTTCTTCAGCGAGAACCGCATGCCGGTTGAGTACGATGATGTCAACCCCGTATTCTGGGAAGCACTGATAGATACCGAGGATGAGCGTTTCTATCACCATAACGGCATCGACTATCAGGCTTTTGTGGCTGCACTAAAGGACTACGTCATGCACCGCGATGCACGTGGCGCTTCCACCATCACGCAACAACTGGCGAAGAACCTCTTCCGCGTACGTACGCAGTATTCTACAGGGCTACTGGGTAACATACCAGGCGTTAAGATGCTCATCATGAAGAGTAAGGAGTGGATTACCGCCTATAAGCTGGAGTGGTACTTCTCGAAGAAAGAGATTCTCACGATGTATGCCAATACCGTCGACTTCGGTTCCAACGCCTTTGGCATCAAGACTGCTGCAAAGACTTACTTCAATACAACCCCCAAGAAGCTCACTGCCGACCAGGCTGCCATTCTCGTGGGACTGCTCAAAGCCACCACATACTATAATCCGCGACTGAACCCCAAGAACTCGGCAATGCGCCGCAATGTGGTACTGAACAACATGCTCAAGCACCAGCACCTGACGCAGACCGCCTACGACACGCTGACCGTCAAGCCTATCACGCTGGACTATAGCGTTGAAGATGCCTACGACGGCGATGCCAACTACTTCCGCGAGGCGGTGGCAGACTGGATGAAACAATGGTGTCGCGAATACTATGGTGACGACCGAGCCTACGCCTACTATACGGAGGGGCTGAAAATCTATACGACGCTTGATACGCGCATGCAGCAATATGCCGAAGAAGCTGCCGTCAAACAGATGCAACAGGTTCAGCGCACCTTCAACAACCACTGGGGCACGATGGCTCCCTGGCGTGATGAGCACCATCAGGAGATGCCCCATTTCATTGAGGACCTTGCAAAGAAGACCGCTTACTACAAGCATCTGGACAAGAAGTTTGAAGGCAATCAGGACTCCATAGACTACTACCTCAACCTGCCGCATAAGGTTAAGTTGTTCGACTACGAGAAGGGCACCATTGAGAAGGAGATGTCAACAATGGACAGCATCCGTTATATGGAGCGCTTCATGCATTGCGGCTTTATTGCTATGGAACCACAGACAGGACACGTAAAAGCCTGGGTGGGCGACATCGATTTCAAGACATGGAAGTACGACAAGGTGACGGCGCAACGTCAGCCTGGCTCTACCTTCAAGCTCTTCGTCTATGCTGAAGCCATCAATCAGGGCATCACCCCTTGCGACACCCGCAGCGACTCCTATTTCTCTATGAAGGTGCTTGATCACGGCAAGGAGGTGACGTGGGCTCCCACCAATGCCGACGGGCGTTTCTCGGGTGCCAACATCACGTTGAAGCAAGCCTTCGCCATGAGTATCAACTCAGTTGCAGTACGGTTGGGACAGGAGTGTGGCATAGACCGCATTGCAAAGACTGCTCACGACATGGGTATCGAGTCGAAGCTCGACCCCACCCCAGCCCTGGCGTTAGGTTCCAGTGACGTAACACTCAAAGAGTTGGTAAATGCCTACTGCACACCTGTCAACAACGGTAAACACCGCAAGCCCATACTCGTCACGCGCATCGTCGACCGTGACGGCAACGAGATATATACCGCACCCGATGAAGAGAAAGAAGTGCTGAGCCCCCATGCTGCCAGTCTTGTCAACCAACTGCTGATGGGAGGCATGAGCGGCACGTCATCACGTCTGAGAGGGTTTGTCGGTTACGACACCGATACCGACTTCGGTGGTAAGACGGGAACGTCCAACAACCACTCCGACGCCTGGTTCATAGGCACCACGCCACGACTGGTGGTAGGTGCCTGGGTAGGTGGCGAATACCGCTGCATTCACTTCCGCACCGGAGAACTGGGTCAAGGTAACAGAACGGCATTGCCCATCTGCGGATATTTCCTTCAGAACGTACTGAAAGACCCTGCTTTCCGCCGCTACCACGCTAAGTTCGAAATGCCGCGCGACATCCCTGCCAACCAGTATAACTGCACCGGGTATTTCAAAGCCAAGAGCGACTCCGACTCTATCAGCGTTGCCACACCCGATGTCGAAGGTGCCGAGGTGCCTGCCGCTGAAGGCGTACCAGCCGAGACTCCACCCGCTACTACCAATACTGCTGCAGAATGAATACAGCGCCGCAGGAGTTGGACTTGAACAACAAAGAGTGGCAACAAGCGCTGCAAATCGTGCAGTACACCCGTCGCTCGCTGTTCCTGACGGGAAAGGCAGGAACGGGCAAGTCTACCTTTCTACGCTATGTCGCCGCACATACAAAGAAGAAGTTTGTCATCCTTGCACCAACGGGTATCGCCGCAATCAATGCCGGTGGTCAGACGCTGCACTCGTTTTTCAAACTGCCCTTCCATCCGCTGTTGCCTAACGACTCACGCTACAGCATCCGAAACATGCGGAAGACGCTGAAGTACAACGGCGACCTCATCAAGCTGTTGCGCGAACTCGACCTCATCATCATCGACGAGATCTCGATGGTGCGTGCCGATATCATCGACTTCATCGACCGCGTGCTGCGCATCTACTGTCGAAACATGCGTGAGCCCTTTGGCGGCAAGCAGTTGTTGCTGGTGGGCGACATCTTCCAGTTGGAGCCTGTCGTTGTCGAGGACGAGTGGCGGCTCTTGCAACCTTTCTACAGCTCTGCCTACTTTTTTGCAGCCAAGGTGTGGCAACAAATGCAGCTGGTGAGCATCGAACTGCGCAAGGTGTATCGCCAGAACGATGCCGACTTCATTGCCATTCTGGACCGCATTCGCGAGAATGCCGCCACCGATGCCGACCTGCAGGCTATCAACAGCAGGGTGCAGCACGATGCACAGCCGACGGCGAGCAGCATGAAAGGCTTCCAGATTACCCTTGCCACCCGCCGCGACACCGTTGACTTTATCAACGAACAGCAGCTGCGCGAGCTGGAGGGGTTCTCAACAACCTTCAACGGCACCGTCAAGGGCGACTTCCCGCTCACTTCCCTACCCGCTCCTATGGAGTTGGAGGTAAAGCTCGGTGCACAGGTTATATTCACCAAGAACGACAAGGAGAAACGCTGGGTCAACGGAACCCTTGGCGTGGTTATTGGCATCGACGAACAGGAAGGCATCATCGGCATCGTCGACGAGGACGGCCACGAGTACGATGTCATGCGAGAACAGTGGGAGAACGTGCGTTACACGTTCAATGAAACGGAGCAGAAGATTGAGGAGGAACTGCTGGGCACTTTCACACAGTATCCGCTGCGGCTGGCATGGGCCATCACCGTTCACAAGAGCCAGGGCTTAACCTTCCGACAGGTCAAGATAGACTTCTCGGGTGGCGGAGCCTTTGCCGGCGGACAGACCTATGTCGCGCTGTCGCGCTGTTCGTCGCTGAAGGGCATCACGCTGGAGGAACCCATCCGTCGCTCCGACATCTTCGTACGACCGGAGGTGGTGGCCTTTGCCCGCCGCTACAACGACGGACAACTCATGCGCAAGGTGCTCTTCGAGAGCAAGGCCGACAAGGAGTACCACGATGCTGTCGAGGCGTTCGACCTTCAGGACTTCGACGCCTTCCTGAAGAACTTCTTCCTTGCTATTCATTCGCGCTACGACATCGAGCGTCCTGAGGTACAGCGCTTCATGCGCCGCAAGCTGAACATCATCCGACGACTGAACGACGAGAAACAACAGCTGCAGGAAGAAATCAAGCGCCGCGAACAACTGCTCAAGCGGCTCTCTGCCGAATATTCACTATTAGGCAAGGAGTGCGAAGCGGAGCACATGACGGAGGCAGCCATCCGCAACTACGAGAAAGCCCTCGAACTCTACCCTGACGCCCCTGAGCCCAAGCGTCGCCTCAAGAAGCTCAAAGCCAAGAAATGAAGCGTAACACCAACAAACAATAACGACACCAACATGGGAAAAATCATCATAGCAGGCATCGGTCCTGGCAGTAAGGAAGACATCACACCGGCAGTGGTGGACGCTGTTCGTCATTGCGATGTCGTGGTGGGATATAAGTATTACTTCCAGTTTATTACGCCCTACCTGTCAGCTCATTGTCAATGTGTTGACACTGGCATGAAGAAAGAACGCGAGCGTGCCGAGCAGGCGTTCGAATATGCCACAGCGGGCAAAACCGTCGTGGTCATTTCCAGCGGCGATGCCGGCATCTACGGCATGGCTCCGCTCATCTATGAGATGAAGCGTGCCCGTGGTGCAGATATCTCTATCGAGACGCTGCCAGGCATTTCCGCTTTCCAGAAGGCTGCCTCGTTGTTGGGGGCTCCCATCGGCCACGACCTGTGCATCATCTCGCTCTCCGACCTGATGACGCCCTGGGACGTCATAGAACGGCGCATCCGTGCTGCTGCCACTGCCGACTTCGTGACTGCCGTCTATAACCCAAAGTCACACGGTCGCTATTGGCAGTTGTTCCGACTGCAGGAGATTTTCCTGCACGAACGGTCGGCGGCTACACCAGTCGGCTACGTACGTCAAGCAGGGCGCGAGGACCAAGAGGTGAAGCTGACGACGCTGGCTGATTTCAATCCCGATGACGTCGATATGTTTACCGTTATCATTATCGGCAACTCGCAGTCGTATATCGCTGACGGCAAGCTGATTACGCCGCGTGGTTACTATAATAATGAAACGTCAGGCGCAAACCGTGAGAAGATAGGACAAGACATCATGACAGCGTCGTTCCGCACCATTAGGGGTGAGTTGCAGCGGCACGACTATCCCTTAGACCACCTGTGGGCGCTGCTGCATGCTATCCATACCACTGCCGACTTCGACATGGAGCACCTCCTGTATACCGACCAGGGGGCTGTAGCAACGCTTTACGACAAGGTGAAAGACGGCACGCTGACGACCATTATCACTGACGTGACGATGGTGACCAGCGGCATCCGCAAGGGTGCCCTCCAGCGGTTGGGTGTTGAGGCGAAGTGCTACCTGAGCGACCCTCGCGTGGCTGAGATGGCTGCTGCCGAGGGCATCACGCGTACGCAGGCAGGCATCCGACTGGCTGTCGAGGAGCACCCGCAGGCACTCTTTGCCTTTGGCAATGCCCCTACCGCCCTTATGGAGCTGTGCGAACTCGTCCGCAAGGGCAAGGCCCGTCCCGTCGGCATCATTGCGGCTCCTGTTGGCTTCGTCCACGTGCGCGAGTCGAAACACATGGTGAAGCCGTTTAAGGATATTCCCAAAATCATCGTCGAGGGGCGCAAGGGCGGCAGCAACCTCGCTGCCACACTCTGCAATGCCATCCTGACGTTCGACGATGCCGAACAGTTAAAACCAGGACGAGACTTATGAAGACGTGTGACATCATAGGTATCAGCGACAGCCGCAACCAGTGGTTCTCGCCCCAGGTGCTGGACATCATCCGTGGTGGGAGGGTGTTCTCCGGTGGCAAGCGTCATCACGACATCGTGGCATCGCTATTGCCTCCCGACGCCATATGGATTGACATCACCGTCCCGCTTTCACAGGTGTTCGCGCAGTACGAACACTATCCCCACCTCGTCATCTTTGCCAGCGGCGACCCCCTCTTCTACGGCTTTGCCAATACCGTACAGCGCGAATGCAAAGGCGTCAGCATGCGGGTGTTTCCTACCTTCAACTCGCTACAGATGCTGGCACACCGCATGCGTCTGCCGTATCACGACATGCACGTTGTGTCGCTGACCGGACGCGATTGGCAGCGGCTGGACGAAGCCCTCATCCGTGGCGAAGCGCTCATAGGCTGTCTGACTGACCGTGTCAAGACGCCGCACACCATCTGGCAGCGAATGGCCGAATATGGCTATACCAACTACAGCATGACGGTGGGCGAGAACCTGGGCAACGAAGCGAGTGAACGCGTGAGCTGCTATGACACCGATGCCGTCTATGAACACCCGAACTGCATCATCCTGCAAAAGACAGCGGAGCACTGTCGCCCCTTCGGCATTCCCGATGGCGACTTCGCACTGCTTGACGGGCGACAGAAGATGATTACCAAGATGCCCATCCGTCTGCTCACGCTGCAAGCCCTCGACCTGCCCCACCGCCACGTCATGTGGGACATCGGCTTCTGCACGGGCAGCGTCTCCATCGAAGCCCGTCTGCTGTTCCCCCACCTGCTGATTCATGCCTTCGAGGTGCGCCCTGAGTGCGAGACCATCATTGGCGACAACGCACGTCGTCATGGTGCTCCTGGCATCGAGGTCCACATAGGCGACTTCCTGACGGCAGACCTCTCGACGCTCCCCGCCCCTGATGCCGTCTTCATTGGCGGACATGGCGGGCGCCTTAAAGACATCATGGCACGGGTGCTGACGGTACTGGCTGACGATGGCGTCATCGTCATGAACAGCGTCGTAGCTCCTAAGGTGACTACCGACAGCCGACAGCTGTGGACCGATGCCTGCCGTGAACTCGCTCTCAGCGAGGCACCTCCCCTGCATATCCAACTCAACGACCATCACCCCATAACAATACTGAAATGCAGCCGAAAATAGCCATTATACAGATTAGCGAGGCTGGCAGCGACATTGCACATACGCTGCAGCGCACCCTCCAGGCGACGCCCCTTCAGCGTACCGACGTCGGTACCCAGTGGCAACACTACGACGCCTTCGTCTTCATTGGCGCTATGGGCATTTGTGTACGCACCATCGCACCCTGCGTCAACGACAAGCACGACGACCCTGCCGTGGTTTGTGTCGACAGTCTCGGACTCAACGCCGTCTCCGTGCTCTCCGGACACATTGGCGGTGCCAACCAGCTCACCCACGACATTGCAGCCCTGCTGGGAGCACGCCCCGTCATCACCACGCAGAGCGACAATGCCGGACTCTGGAGTCTTGACACCCTTGCTGCGCGTTTCGGGTGGACCATCGGCAGCGGTGACGATATGAACGCATGCATCTATGCCTTCGTCAACCGCCAGCCCACCGCCCTGTTCATGGAGGTGACCGACGACGGTACCGACTATCTGGAGAAGACGCTGCCGCCCCACGTCACCATCGTCAACAGCCTTGCCGACGCCGACCCAGAGAAATACAAGCTGCTCATCATCGTGTCACCCTATATCCGGACTGCACCGGCGGGTATGCTCCGTCTGCACTTCGTACCCATGATAGGCACGCTGGGGTTCGGACTGGCGCACCAGCCTGCCGACTACAAAGACATCTACGCCCAGATAGACGATGCCCTGCGCGGTCAAGGCGTACTGCCCTGCTACAAGCGCTACTGCACCATCGACGTCAAGCGCGACGAGGCGTTCTGTGCCCAACTTGCTGCTGACCACGACAAAGAACTCGTCTTCTACAGCGCCCAACAGCTGGCCGCTGTCGACGTGCCCAACCCCAGCACCACCGTCCAGCAGCACGTCGGAACCCCCAGCGTCTGCGAGGCTGCCGCCATTCTTGGCTCCAACCACGGCATGCTCGTTGTGCCCAAGATGAAGGGAGCACACTGGACCGCAGCCCTCGCCATCGACCACCGCTACCTTCGTCAGTCCCAAGGTCACATCGAGATTGTCGGTGCCGGTCCTGGCGACCCAGACCTGGTGAGCGTGCGCGGACGCCGACTGCTCGAGCGTGCCGACCTCATTCTCTATGCTGGCTCCCTCGTACCCAAGGCACTCACCGACTGCCACAAGCCCGGAGCCACCGTACGCTCCTCTGCCGACATGGCTCTCGAAGAGCAGTGTGCACTCATGAAGCAGTTCTACGACCAGGGTAAGTACATCGTGCGCCTGCATACCGGCGACCCCTGCATCTTTGGTGCCATACAAGAGCAGATGGCCTTCTTCGACCAGCACCACATGGACTATCACATCACCCCGGGCATCTCGTCGTTCCTTGCCGCTGCCGCCGAACTGCAGAGTCAGTTCACCATTCCCGAGCGCTGTCAGACCATCATCCTCACGCGCGGTGAAGGGCGTACCCCCATGCCCCAGAAGGAGCAACTGCACCTCTTGGCACGCAGTCAGTCCACCATGTGCATCTTCCTCTCAGCCTCTATTGTCGATGACGTCCAGCGCGAGCTCCTCATGGAGTATCCTGCCGACACCCCTGTTGCCGCCTGCTATCACCTCACCTGGCCCGACCAGCACATCTACCGTGGTCAGCTGAAGGATCTTGCCGCCATCGTTCACGACAACCACCTCACGCTCACCACCATGCTCGTCGTCGGTGAAGCCATTGACAACCGCCAGGGTCTGTCAGAGCTCTACTCCAAGCACTTCACCCACCTCTTCCGCCAGGGCGACGATACTGCCACGACGCCGTAACACGCCGCTTCGGTTCGTTACGACACCAGCAAACCTAAAAAAGAGGATGAGTCGCAAGACCCATCCTCAAAAAGCAAAAGTCTTATCAGAATGCCACTTTCTTGCCGTTTTTGATATACACGCCCTTTGAGCCAGGTCGCTGGGTGTAGCGGCGGCCCTGCAGGTCGTAGTAATAGCCGTCGCCATCGGCATCGTCTGCCTTGATGGTCTTCACACCAGTCGGAGCCGTCTGCCCGGCCTTATACATCATGTGGTCATAGTTATAGTAGCCGCCGTTGGCAAAAGGCATGATCGTCGTCAGCAGGTCGTGGTTGGTGAAGATGATTTCCGCTGGTGCCGTCTCCGTGATGGCTGGTCCTGTCCATTTCCAGATCTTGCGATCGTTGGCGGTAGTACCCACCATCTCGCACTTGTCGCCACCCATGTTGCTATGCAGGTTCACATCGTCGTCACCAGCCTTGCGCACCTTGCACCAGATGGGTTCATCCCAGCAGAAGCGGGGCTGCTCGAAGTAAGCGCAGTAGTGGCCGTCTTCTTCCTTCACGCATTCTGGCGCATCAGCAGGGCGGGTGTAGTCAGGTGCGGGCTGCTCCGATGGCTGGGCTTTGGTGTCAGGGAATACGGTCAGTCTCAGTTCCGTACATCCGTATGGCACCAGTTCGATGTATTTCCGCTCGCCGTCCAGCAGTGTCAGATGGCCCTGTTCTGGCAGATGCGGCGTATATTCGTTGTCCACCAGTTTCCATTCGATCTGCCTTACGGGCAGCTTCAGTTTCACTGGTGCATATTGCAAGTCAAACGGAATGGCGCTGCTGGGTCTCTCCACCGTCTGACGGTTCACCTGTATCTGCAAGCCGTCATCGTCATAGGCGTAGTTGAAGTCACCCGTCGGCGTGATGTTCCAGCATTTGAAGTCGGGATTCTCCGACTCCTTGCCGTGCATGTCTTCATACACCTCCGTGTCTTCCTCCATCTTCTGCGGTATGGCATAGGCAAAGAGCAGCGGTCCGCGCTGGAAGTAGATGCCTTGTCCTTCAAGTGCAGTCTTCTCTACCGTCATCGGCAGTGTCAGTTTGATGACATCGCCCTTCTTCACCTTTTCGGCCAGTCTTACGAAGGTGCCCGCCTTCAGTTCCCCGCCAGCAGCACTCCCGTTGATGCTCATCGTGGCCTTCTGGCACCATGTAGGGATGCGTAGCGTCAGTGGTATCGATGCGCCCTCCTGTCCGCCGACGCTGAATGTCAGCACCTCGTCGAAGGGATATTCCGTAGTGCAGGTGATGGTCAGGTTGCCCTGTGCCGTTGTGAAGGTAGCCTCGCTGGGACCGTAAATAGTAGCCACAGCGCCGCCCTCGCTGTCTTTCATCCACATGCGGCTCACCATGTTTGGCAGCATGCGGTTCACGTTGCCTGCACAGCATTCCGTCTCGTGTATCGGGCGATAGGCCATCCACGTAGAACCGTATTTATAGATGTTGTGGTTCGACATTCCCGTTGCGATAAACTGGTTGACCGATGAGAAATACTGCAACGAGCGGAAGTCCTTGGTGATAGCTCCCAGGCCCGCGTTATACACCGCCGTCTCTATCTTGTCAGCCCATTCAGCCTCGCCCGTCACGGCCAGGTAGTGATGCAAGGTCCATGTCAGGTCTACGATGTCGCAGGTCTCGTGGCTATGATGCACATCCGTTCCAAGGAGAAACTCTGCACTCGACGGCACACCGTCGGGCAGCATCGACTCGCGCTCTATCTTCCTGATCGCCATTGTGGCGAGGTCCAGGTATTCCGACTTGCCCGTATAGGCATAGAGCAGCAGCGGCAGTTTCAGCATCTCGCAGAAAGTCACGCTGTGCATATAGAAGGGCTCGCTGCTGGTGATAGCCGTCTCGTCGACCGCGAATTTCCCCTGGATGGCCCATGCGTCCTCAGCCAGCTTCAGCAGCTTCTCGTTGCCCGTCTTGCCATACGTCCACAAGATACCTTCCAGCGACATGATGTTTCGTCCGCCCACGATGCCGCCAGCCAGTTGCTCGGAAGTGAAGTTCAGGTAGTGCTTCTCCAGGGCCGTCGGAATGCGCTTGTCGCCGTCGTGCTCATATTTCGCCTGCAACACTCGGAAGAACACCGACATCGGCCATGTGATGCCCACCAGCGTCTTGTTTCCCATCGTCCCGTCGTCAGCCGTGTTCGTCAGCGTATATTCGATGCCCTCCATCGCCTTGTCCACCATCTCCTTGGCATTCAGCTCATAGCCCAGTCTCAGCAGCGCGTCGGTATAGTAGGCCGTCTGTTCATAGCGCCACCAGTTGTCGCCATAACTCTCGTCAGGGCGTGAAATCTCTCCTGCCCACAGACACGAGTTATAGGGGTAAGAGAGCGCCTCAGGATGCCCCGTCAGACCGTCGTGCTGCCTTTGCAACAGCGTCTGCAGCCACCCCGTCGGGTGAATCTCAGGCACGCCGCCTGCATCATATTTACTTACGTTGCCTGCCAGCGCACACACGCACCAGCTCAGCGTCCCTATCGTCATCAGCAGAATTCGTCTCATGATTGAATACATTTATATTTCCTCTACAAAGGTATATCAAAATCATCAAACTACCAAAAATCTATGTGATACTTTATGCACATACCCCCTCGCCTTTCAGGGGTTAACCCAATTTTATGCGAAATGAGAAAATATCTGCGAGATTCCTGAGCCGAAAAGTCCTTGGCATCCTCTACACGCTGGTCTCGGAGAAAACGGCCTGTTGCTATGTGCAAAACGGCGTGTTGCCGGCAGAAAAACGGCGTGTTACTCACAGCGCTGGGGCATCTCTCTTTAACCAGTACAAAGGTACGAAAGTGGCGATGCCTGATGCGTACGTTGCGATGAGATGCGTACGAAATGATACGATAAAGGCAAGAAAGCATAAAGGGTCAGGCGACCCTTTATGCTTTCTTTCTACGGCTCACCGAGGAATTCGACGATGCAGCGCACGGCCTGTGCCGAGAAGAACTTGGCATGGCGTGGCTGGTGGCATTGCTCTAGGGCGGCGGTCAGCTGCTGGCAGCGGCGTATCCAGCTGTTCAGCCGGTTCAGTGCCACGTGCGGGTCGCTGTCGGGAAAATAACAGCGTGCCAGTTCCGACTTCGGATAGCTCTTGATGGTAAATGTTGTATTCATAGTCTGTCTGTATGTTTAGGACTTTTTTCTTGTTTAGGAACTGATGACAGTATGACAGTATGACAGTATATTTTATAAATGCTACGCGTACCGCGCGCGGGCGCGGTACGCGAGGGTTTTCAGAATATCGCCGTCATACTGTCATCTGTCATGGTCTCTGCCGTATTCTTCTCAGCCAGTGTACGCCGGTAGGCCTCCACGACGGGCGAGGGCCGCAGCGACTCCTCCTGCCACGGCTTCTGGTGTTCCCGCTTCTGCTTCGGTTCCTTCTTCGTTCCCGTTTCCGTTTTCGTCTTCTTCTTTTCCATAGTACTGCAAAGTTACAAAGAAGCGGCGCCGTTTGCAAGAAAAAACGCCACAACTTTGCGTTGCGGCGTCATTACTAACCCTATAGGTTTAGTTCTATCGGTTCAAAGAGGTCTTTTACCCTTAGACTGAGCGCGTCAGCCAGTTGTTGCTCACATTTCGGCCTTTTACTTTTGGTGATTATCAAAAGATTTTGTATCTTTGCCCGCAGAAACCAATAAAATGCTAGGATTATGACGGCAATAACTATCAACATCCCCAACCACGAGGTCAGCTTCTTCAAGAAAATGGTGGCAAAGATGGGCTGGACGTACAGCGAGGACGACGTAGTGCGCACACGTGCTACGGCAAAAGAGCAGACGCTGGCCAAGGTCGACCATGCCTTAGGTCAGCTGCGCCAGATGAAGGATGGCCGCCTGCAGGGCATTGACGCGGAGGAACTGCTGAATGAACTGTAAGATTGAGGCTATGCCCGACTTTGCCCGCGAACTGAAGCAGCTTGCCAAGCGCTGTTCTCCTATTGCAATATCGGTATAACATAAGATTAACAAATAGAGTATATATAACTATGGCAACAGCAATAAAAGCAATCCCCACATTGAAAGGCAAGGAGGCACGTGAATTCCTTCGCCATGCAGAGGAGGCTGAACGCAACTACAAGGGAACCAATAACAGGGACGACCATTCCTTTTGCCAGATGGCTCATGCCATATTGAGCAAGGCTGGTATGCTTTAATATCAGATACATTGTAGCATGGCGTTTTTATCTGATAGCTGCACATTCCATGAACTGACAGACGATATTCTTGCCGCCTGTCAACCCTTTTCATGTGGCAATGAAGACCTTGATGACTTCTTCGCTCATGATGCCACACGATATGCCCACTTCTTGATGGGCAAGACATATTGTTTCCTTTTAGGCAGCGATCCATCAAAGATAGTCTGCGCTCTGACCATATCTAACGACAGTATTCGTATCTATGACTTGCCTCGCAGTCGTCGCGATCACATGAAAAGCCTTACACACCATGAGAAGCCCTTGCGTCGCTATCCTGGTGTGCTGATTGGCCGTCTTGGAGTGAGTCGTGATTTTGCAGGTCAAGGCATAGGTAGCGAGGCATTGCAGTTCATTAAGGGATGGTTCTTCTCCAGTAGTAATAAAACTGGCTGTCGCTTTGTCATCGTAGATGCTGTCAACGAACCACAAGTCATCGCATTCTATGAGAAAAATGACTTTCACTGTCTCTTTTCCTCTGAAGAGCAGGAATTCCTTTATACAGGCGGCAAGAAAGGTCAACCAGTTGTCCTTACTACACGACTAATGTATTACGACTTGCTCGAAATGCGTAAATGATTTCCTTTATTTTATGCCCCACCGAGAGAGACATATAAACTTTGTTAAACGAGAGAAAAGAATGACCGATTTCCTTGACCATTCCAATAATTTGATTACTCTTTATTATAGTCAAATGGTATTAAAAATTCAATGAATTCTCTTCTAAAAGGAATGGAATGACACCGATATACATAATACCCTCATCGTCAGTCCATGCCTTTGCATTGCCGTCTATGATTACCATAACGCTTATTGTTTCTTACTACAAATTCGGTCGTACCATTCGACCGTTTTTGCAGTGCAAAGATACACAAAAACGTCAAAACGACCAAGCAAAACGTTCAAAAGTTGCCTTATAGGATTCTCAATATCTGAATCGCCACTTCGGATTTCTTGAGAAAATATGAAGCTTAACTCCCTTTTTTCTAACGCATACTCTTTTGGAGTTTAGGATTACCCCAAAGAAAATCCGCAGCGCCTGTTGTAAGCGCTGCGGATTGAAGAGTCAGTCAAGTTGACGAGCGGTGGTTACTTCACCACGACCTTACGAGTGGTGCCGTCGCTCATGCGGACGATGTTCAAGCCACGCTGCACACCGTTGCGCTTTTGTCCGTCTAGCTGGTAGGCATCCACCACCTTCACGTCCTTACCCATCTGCTGGGCAGCGATACCCGTACTGTAGTCGTACTCCTCGATGTTTGTGAAGTTCAACCACCAGGGAGTATCCTGGTAAACAGCCTTCTTGCCTACAGGCACATACAGCTTAGCATTGTTATACGTATTGGTATCAAATGTATTCTTATTGATTGTGAAGACATCCTCTACCTTACTATATACTTTCTGCAGGCCAGTGCATCCGGCGAATGCCTGCTGAGCAATGCTCGTTACCTCATTGCCAATCACTACTTCCTTGATAGGCGTGAGACCGCTGAACCATGTTCCAATCTCTTTGCAAAGTAATGTGACAGAGGTCAGGCCAGAGCAGCCAGAGAACGCAGAACTTCCAATGGTCGTCACTCCGCTGCCAATGGTAACTGAGTTCAGTTTATTGCAATAAGAGAACGCACTTCTTTCAATGCTCGTCACGCTGTTGGGGATGGTGACGGAGGTCAGGCCAGAGCATTCAGAGAACGCACAGTCTCCTATGCTCGTCACACTGTTGGGGATGGTGATGGAGGTCAGGCGATAGCAATTAAAGAACGCATTACTTCCAATGGTCGTCACGCTGTTGGGGATGGTGACGGAGGTCAGGCCATAGCAATATTGGAACGCATAATTTCCAATGCTCGTCACGCTGTTGGGGATGGTGATGGAGGTCAGGCCAGAGCAACTCCGGAACGCATCGTCTCCTATGCTCGTCACGCTGTTGGGAATGGTGATAGAGGTCAGGCCAGTGCAAATCCAGAACGCCCCATTTCCTATGCTTGTCACGCTGTTGGGGATGGTGATGGAGGTCAGGCCTGTCCAACCATAGAATGCATAAGAACCGATGCGCGTTACTTTGTCAGGAATAGTAAGTGCGGTTATTTCTGTGGTTTTATCTTGATAGAGTTTTTCAGTATAATAAAGAGGATTGGCTATTTCATTAGCAAAATCAATGCCGCACCATGCAGCAACGTCAGAAGCAATCACTTTCTTAACATTAGAGCAGTTGTTGAATGCATACATTCCCACGCTCGTTATGCCTTTACCAAAAGTAACGGAGTACAAGTCAGTACAACCATTGAACGCCCACTGTCCTATGCTCGTCACGCTATTGGGGATAGTGACGGAAGTCAGGCCAGAGCAACCATCGAATGCCCTATTTCCAATGCTCGTCACACTGTTGGGGATGGTGATGGAGGTCAGGCCAGAGCAACCACAGAATGCATAATGTCCAATGCTCGTCACACCATCCTTAATAATAACTTCCTTAATTTGTTTTACGTAGTTTTTCCAAGGAGCCGTTGTTGTCAGTATTGATGACACATAGTGATAACTGTAATTATCCATCCGACCCTGTCCCTGGATAGTCAATGTCTTACTAGATTCTACATAAGTGTAGGTCACACCGGAACCACACGAACCACTGTCGTCTGCCATAGTCAGCATGGGCAATAAGGCAAAAAGGAATAAAAGTAATTGCTTTTTCATAATTACGAGTTTTTAGTAAATATTATTTTTTCTATTTGATTCTCATTTATAGTTTCACTTACGCACAAAGAGTGTGAGCCGATTTGCCTAAGCTTAGTCGCTCTCCTCGATGTCGCTAATCTTTTTTATCTAACGATGCAAAGATAGTCATTAATCTCAAAAACTGCAAAATTGTGAGCTGATTTTTTATTCGACTGCAAAAATAACACAATCGAGCAAAACGGGATTATTCCTATTGAGGTGAAAGCCGAAAACTGCATCAGCGGGAGGAGCCTGAGTATCATTTCAAACAAAAAAACGCCGCAACTTTGCGTTGCGGCGTTAAATAGACTGATTACGCGTCACGGTGTTACTCTTAGGGAATCTCCGGATGCTGTACGGCGAGGGGCATGTCCTTCTGCGAGAGGTAGAACATGTGGTCGTTATTGTCGGCGGTGGATAAACAGCAGCAGCAGGAACAGGGCGACGATGCCGAACGTGAGGGAGATGAGCGCACTCTTTGTAAAGCCTGCCACGAGGAATGTGAGGAACGACACCGAGGCTACCGTCAATGCGTATGGCAACTGGGTGGTGACGTGGTTCAGGTGATCACACTGTGCTCCTGCCGACGACATGATGGTGGTGTCGGAGATGGGCGAGCAATGGTCACCGCACACCGCGCCCGCCATGCAGGCTGAGATGGAGATGATCATAAGCTGCGGGTCAACCTCTTGGAAACAGGACACGACAATGGGTATGAGGATGCCGAACGTGCCCCATGACGTACCGGAGGCGAAAGCCAGTCCGACGGCAACGACAAAGATGATGGCAGGCAGGAAGCCCATGAGTCCGCCGGCGGAGTGTTCCACCAGACCAGCGACATAGGTGGCGGCTCCCAGACTGTCGGTCATGCTCTTCAGTGTCCATGCGAAGGTGAGAATGAGCATGGCGGGCACCATCTGCTTGAAACCCTCGGGCAGACATTCCATACATTCGGCGAACGTCAGCGATTGGCGCACTAGATAGTAGGCAATGGTGATAATGAGTGCTATGGAGGAGCCCAACACCAATCCCACTGAGGCATCGCTGGCGGCAAAGGCGTCGATGAAGCTCTTGCCTTGGAAGAAACCGCCGGTGTATATCATGCCAATGACACACCCGATGATGAGGAACACGACGGGGATGACCAGGTCTGACACGCGACCGACTCTCTCCGTCGGCTTGCTCTCCGCACCGCTCTGCTTGCCCTTGCCGGTGGTGAAGAGGTCGCCCTGGCGGGCATTGTTCTCGTGCAGCAGCATGGGACCGTAGTCCAGCTTCATGAAGATGATGAAGACCATCATCAACATGGTCAGCAGGGCATAGAAGTTAAAGGGGATGGAGTGAATGAAGATGCTGATGCCGTTCTCGCCCTTGACAAATCCCGACACGGCAGCAGCCCACGACGAGATGGGGGCAATGATGCAGATGGGGGCTGCCGTGGAGTCTATCAGGTAGGCCAGCTTGGCACGGCTTATCTTGTGCTTGTCGGTAACGGGACGCATGACGGAACCTACGGTCAGGCAATTGAAGTAGTCGTCGATGAAAATGAGACACCCCAGCAGCATGGTTGACAGTTGTGCACCTACCCGCCCCTTGATGCGATTAGAGGCCCACGCACCGAAGGCTGCCGAGCCGCCCGCACGGTTCATCAGCTGCACCATGGTGCCCAGGATGACCAGAAAGACGAGTATGCCGACGTTCCATTTGTCGGCCAGCACAGCCATGATGCCCTTCGGGAATGTCTGTTCGAGGGCGCCCACCGGATTGAAGTCTGCATTGAGCAGCGCACCCGTCACTATGCCAAGAAACAGCGAGCTGTACACCTCTTTGGTAAGCAGCGCCAGCGAGATGGCCATGATGGGCGGAATCAGTGCCCATACGCTATTCTTCACGGGCATGTGGTTGAAGCCTACGGCATAACCCAACCACGCCAAGAACAGGACTACGGCTATCAGTGCCAGGTATGTCAGTCGTTTGGGTTGTCCTGGTTTGACGGATTCTAATTTCGACTCTATTTTCGATTCTATTTTCATCTTTTTTTCAGCTCTTCAATGTTTAACGAAATGGATAGAAAGTGGCACCCACGCTCACTGCTCGGTTCTGGTAGAGGTCGGTAAGCTGCTGCCAGTCACCTGTGGTGTAGCCCGCTATATCGTGGAATTCGGCAAAGACGTTGCACTTCCTGCCCAACTGCTTATTGGCCTTAACGGTGGCGAAGAGGTGGGCATGTCGGTTGTACATGGAGCGGCGACTACTATAGAGCAGCGTCGACGAGAGGCGCAGTCCGTGTGGCAGGTTCAGCACCGGTGCGGCCTTGAGCGTGACGAAGTTGTCGTGGTCTGAAGCCGTGTCTGCCCCTGCACTGACGTGCTCATGATAATAGTTGGCACCCAGCGTTATTTCACAAGGACCGGTTTTCCAATAGACGGCGTTTCTGAAGCCCAGCAGCATCGTGTTCGGACCAGGCAGATCGCTATACCAGGTGCCTTCCACACTGGAGTGTAACAAGAAATTCTTTTGCTGGTACGAATAGCGTAACACGCCCTGATGGGCCAGCTTGGTACGATAGCTTCCGGCATCGTATTTCAGCGCTGTCGTCGTTGCTGTCGGGTCGACCAGGAAGTCGCTCATCTCGGGCACGAAGAAGCGACGGGCGGTCAGCGCCTGGAAGAAATGGCGCCCTGCCTTGTAGCCCACACTGGCCAGATAGGAGTGGTTGTTGCGGGCGTGTGTCCACATGCTACGGTCGACGGAGTTGTACTGGCGGTTCCAGTAGTTCATCATACGGAAGCGGTCGCCCAGTGTCAGCACCCAGGGACCGTGAGTGTAGTCGAACTGTGCGTAAAAGTCGGTCTTCAGATACTGTTCACGGTTCTCACCAACATTCCAGATGTTCTCGTGATCCATCTCAACACCAATCATCAGCCAGAGGTCGGGGGTGAAGAAGGGGGTGTTGAATTCAACAAAGCCATAGGGATAGCTGTCGCTCATCTTGGAATCGGTGTTGGAGGTTCTGTTGTAGTCGGCACCTACCTCTGCAAAGAGGATGGCATCGTTGCCGAAGGTGTGGGAGTACGACAGTACGAGACAGACGTAACGGCTGTAGGTAGAGAGATTCCTTAGCAGCTGCGGGTCGTAAACCTTCTGCTTGTTGTTGCCAAACTCCTGATATGCCTTGATGAAGAGCCTGTCGTTCTTGCTTATCTTCCAGTCTAAGCTGAGGTGCACGTTCTCGGCCAGTGCGCGGTCGGTCAAGCGGTACACATCGGTAGGACTGGCCTTGCCGTAGGACGTGCGTGCCATGGCATAGGCCTGCACCGTAAGCTTCTCGCTCCTGTTGGTCACGTCGGCGTAGAGCATGCCATTGCCGTAGCTGCTGCCTACGAGGGCTGCCTTGCCGTCGGTCTTGACATCGTCGCGATAATAAATGTCTATAACCCCCTTCGTGCCGTTCACCGCCTTGGCTACTGAGGTGTTGCCGCATATCTGGATATGGTCTATCTCGCAAGCCTTCACGTGCGTTAAGAACGATTCGGCATCAACGACGAGGTCGATGTTGTCAGTACGCAACTTATAATCCTGGTCTATCTTCTTGCCGTTGATTGACAAGAACTCAGGACAGGTGTTCAGCACGTCCATCAAGGTCATCTCGCTGTCGGGATTCATCCTGTCCACATGTATCACATAACGGTCACCCTGAAACTCAATGATCTCATCGTCGTCGGCAGCATAGCTTTTCACGACACTCATGCTCAGCGCTAACAAAAGGACACAAGCTCTTAGGTAGCTACTATTTCTACTGATTCTCATCCAGTAGATCAGGGGACGGTTCTCTGATCTGTTACTACTCTTTGAATAATCCCGTAACTGATGCCCGTTATTCGGGCCAGTTGTCTGAATCCAGCTCCCTGATCGCATAACCCTTTTATGATTTTGTTTCGTTGATTCTTCTCTAAGTTTTGGACATCCATTACATTAACGATGCCATACTGTAATCTCAGTAAGTCCTTTATTCCTGCATCTGATATAGAACGGGGAGGCTCATCGTCCATTTCCAAGATACCTCTATCGTCATCTGTTGGCTCAAGGACAAAATCCCAAAGTTCCTCCCAGGGAATCCGACGCAATACAACATCCGTATCACACAGTTTATCCATAACCGCTTCCCTTTTCTCGAACTCATGCCAACTGCTCCATGGGTAATCGCCTACGTTTACAGATAGCCCAGCATGAATAGGGTTCTGGTGAATATAGCGCAACAACGTCTTGAAATAGCCGATGTCGACCACTGGCTCACTTCGGAAACGGTCTTGGAACAAATGACCGTTGCGCTGATACTTCTTGTTGAAATGGTATGCGTACGATATGGTGATGCGCTTAACAATCTCGCCAATGGCTGCCGTCTTTTCCTGAATGAGCAAATGAACATGGTTGGGCATTAGGCAATAGGCGTAAAAGTGGCACAACGAAGGTATCCTGTAGCCGCGCTCGTCATAGCATTCCACCAACTGATGGAGACTTTGCAGAAACTTCATGTAGTCCTCATCATCCTCAAAGATGTCTTGGCGGTTAATACCACGCAGCATTACGTGGTAGATACCTGTACCGCTTGTCTTGCGTGCTTGTCTGGGCATATTTATTATTTTAAGTTGCACCAAAGGTACAAAATTATTGTAATATGTCAGCATAGTTCGTAAACCTTTAATGTTTTATAACAGATCAGAGAACCGTCCCCTGATCTAGCAGCAACGGTGAAAGGGCTTCTTCGTTCCCTTCTTTTCTTCAATTATGTTGGTATTTAATAGCTTTTTGTACCTTTTTGAAAGATTTTTACTCAAAAAGTTTTGTAATTAAAAATGTTTTATTATTTTTGCATGCGTATGAATTATTTAATATGTCTACGACGTTTAAATTAGTTTTATTATATTTATTATGTATACATTAGTTTTGATTCTTATCGTTTTGTTGATTGTATTTTGCATTGGCTTCTTTTTCGTTTATGTTCACTATCGTAAACTACTGAAGAATGCAATCAGACGCGCTCAGAAGAGTGAGCAGTTAAAGTCAGTGTTCATAGACAATGCCAGTCATACATTGCGCTCACCTCTCAATGCCATTCTGGGCTACAGCAACATGATTCTTGAAGAGAAAGATGAGTCCATACAACCGGCTCAGGTGAAAGAATTGGCTAAAAACATCTCCACCGATTGCCAGCAGATGATTAACTTCGTCTCGCAGCTGTTGGAACTATCCAAGTATGAGGGCATCACCCCGTCGTTTACCTTCATCGAGGTAAACCTCACTGAGCTGATGGCTTCTTATCGCCGCGAAGCTATGACGATGACCAAGCCTGATGTTACCGTGCGCGTCACCACTGATCTCTCGCCGCATTGCCGGGCTGAGCTTGATACCAACTTTATGCACCAGCTTATGATGCACCTGTTGGCGAATGCTGCCAGGCACATCACTCAGGGAGACATTGTCATCAAATATGGAAAAGAGCGTAAGGGCATCAAGGTATCCGTCAGCTATACTGGTATGGGACAGGCAGAGCTGATTGGTGCCGACATCTATTCATTCCTGCAGAAGGAGGATGCGCTGAAGGCAACTGGTGAATTGTCGGTGCTGGGTCTCTCCATTTGTCGTGCTATCGTGGAGATGCTTGGCGGTGAATTTTATATGGATACGGAATATGACAAGAAGACGGTCGCTTCGTTCTGGTTCCCCTGCAAGATGAAGGATGCCCACAAGGATATGTAGTGATAAAAAAGCAGCCTTTTCAGGCTGCTTTTTTTGTTTAGTACCTAAAATGGGACAGCCGATTTTCAACGATTACTTAACTACAAAAACAAGAAAGCCCTCTCATCGTTGCTGATGAAAGGGCTTCTCTCTGAAAAGTGGCGGCCTCCTACTCTCCCGCATTGCATTGCAGTACCATCGGCGCAAGCGGGCTTAACTTCTCTGTTCGGAATGGGAAGAGGTGGGACCCCGCCGCAATAACCACCTGAAATTCGCTGCGCTCGGATGAAAGATTAAAGATTAAAAATTAAAGATTAATACTATCACCTGACGCGTATAAGGTGACATTTCACACAAGCAGACTCCAGAGGTCGATTCTGTCAACACCTGACAGTATAACTGATAACATGCTCGACAATTATCTGCCGAGCAGACGAAAGCGATCGGGCAATTAGTAGTGCTCGGCTTTGCCATCACTGACTTTACACCTGCACCCTATCAACGTCCTCGTCTAGGACGACC